>JGI24159J19872_10003044_pt1 | contig 20561 bp, 13 predicted proteins | sample Ectturendosymbi4_FD_19872 | JGI IMG/M metagenome (IMG submission 19872) | reverse complement strand
CATCATGATTATTATAATGAAGAACTGCAATGATTTCCAAGCACATCGATGTATAGAATGCATGGGGGAGTTGGAGGCTGCGAAGGACCAAGGGTCAAGCGCAACATCAAAAGTGAAAACATGACGTAAGAGGTAAGAGGAAAGAATTGAAGAGGAAGCATTTGTAAGAGAAGAGTAAGAGGAAGCATTGAAGCTTTCTATCAAAACTGTAGCTGCAGTTCGTGGGTAAGAAATCAAACTTGTAGCCAGGCCCGTAACCAGGTTGGGACACCAAGGGGGAAAGAGTTTCCTGAGAGGGGCCCACATTACATCCAGTAGTTTCAAACCATGCTCAATACATTTTTCCAGGGAGGAGCGAAAATTTTTCCAACGGGGACTCGTCCCCCTGCGCCCCCCTAGTTACGGACCTGCTTGTAACACTGCTATCAGTCAACGCCACAGACATTAGGCAAATTCTCCGGCAGCATAAAGAAATCTCTGCCCAGGTTTCGTGGTGTGATGTGTTCTTGTTGCTTGTGAATTGGTCGTATGCACTCTATGGGCTCTTGTATGTGATGGGCTGTGCTTGCTTGTTCACTCAATCAACATGCGCAGTGACTCCCACCATCATAACAGGACTTTATGGCCCAAGTTCAAGCTACACCTTTTGTTCGTTTGAGGTTGCGCTTAAAGTAACCATTTTTAAACCCCACAACAAACAAACGTTCGTTTCAACTTCACTACTTGAATCGGTTCGTAAGTATCATTTTCCGATTTGGCCATTCTTTCAAAAAATATTTTATTGAAGTCTATAGTACAGTAACTGTGAATTATGTCCTTTGTGCAACTGCCAACCGGAACCGTTGAATTAAACATTAGCATGGTTTGAATGAAACGCGTTTTCTTTACCATGCTTAATTTCACAATGACCATGCACAGAAAATAAATCCTATCCCATGAGAGCAGTCATTGTTAAACTGACAGGTGCAGCTACCTTTAACGCGTCAGATTGACAAGTGTATTTCGCCATTAAGACGCAAAGGCCCTGCAACGCATCGATAAAACGAAACCGTTAAATGTCATATTCGGCCGATAAGAGCGGTGGCAAGTCCGATGTGAACTAAACTACAACTAACATTCAGAGACAATGATTTGTCATGCATTCCGAGGCTGGGATGAAGCAAAGCTGCTGCAACGACTTGCTTGGGATTTTACAAAATTTCAAGCTTAATTCAACAGTAAAGCAATAAAGCAAATTGGTGGGTCAGATATTGGCACCGTGCTTGTGTGTCAAAAGTTTGACAGAGGAAATCCAAATCATTTTCCTTTATTTTAGAAATCATTTTAGACTACCAGCAAAGCGTAATTTAAAAGTATTTCTTAAACTCGGCTCAACAGGTGTTTGGGCAAGTTTGCGTGAATTATGTTTGTTTCCACTTGCTTTCACTTGAGAGAGCCAGGCCAACGGAATTTACGATCACGACCTCTGTTGATAGAAGCATGGGTAATCGATATCGATTGTTTGGTACGCGAGAAACTAGCCACACAAAAATGGTTTCCATCACACATGTCGAGTCTTCGAGATACCACTGAAATGTTTGCAATGGCGTTGGAAATGTACAAGCTTCATGCAGGCCCGCAACCAAGTGTGGGGGCAATCGAGTAATTCCCCCCCAAAAATTTTCAAAAACGTGTTTAGTTGTTAGGTGCAACAACAATCAAAATCATTTTTCCCCCCCGAAAATAGTTCAACAACAAGTTACAAACATTTTGGTCCCCCCGAAAATATCAGCTGGTTGCGGCCCTGGCTTCATGTGATCTTGAACCAGAGGATTATATGTAAATGCTGCATGCATTGTTTTGCAATAGAAATACAGAAGTAAATTTTTTAATGAGATTTGAGCTTGAAAAAACTTTTAAAATGATCCCGATGTACGCAAAACCCACCTGTGGTACCAGCAGGCTCTGTTATAGATACAACATTCGTGGTGTGTGTTGAAAGTGTTGTATTGTTAATGTCATTTCTTGCCGCTTGACTCGTCTTCTGGGGTAAAAAGAAATATCAGCTTTGAGGTAAAAGTTGCTCTGATCAAACGCAGCTTGAATCAAGACATATGCAGCCAAACGGTGTTAAACATTTACACAAAACTCAGCAACAGACCAAGGAGCGAGCGACAGCAGTGCCATTTGTTGGGGATTCGTTTGACATGGCCGGCGTTGTGACTTCTGTGTTCGTAGTTGATGCCGCAAAACACGTTTTTTCATTCGTCATGATGGGCGTTGTTGGCGGTGCTGGCGTTGATGGTGTTGACACGTACTCAGTGCTGTGTGATGGTGTGGTCATCTCAGCAACTGCATGTAAAAATGGCATTACTCAACATGTATAGACAATGTTTCCAGCGGCGACAGCTCAGTGTTAACGTGTCCGCCTCTGAAATCGGAAGGTTCGCTGTTCGATTCACGGCCATTGAGTGAATTGCCGTAGCGCTCCTTGGGCAAAAGTATTCACCATAACTGCCCCGGCAAGAAGCAAATTTCAAGCTACGGCCTGCCGTCACCAAAATCAATTTAAATACACTTTCACTCACGCAATCTTTGCATTTCCACTAAACTCTCCTAAGTCACTACAGCCTGTCGGAAACTTTTATTAAGCGTTATGAGAAGTTTCAGAATGGCAAAAAATACCGTAATAAAACAATTGGACTGTAATTTAAAATGAAGCGAATGAAGGTTTCCTTCTGAATAATTTTTCGATTCCTAAACATGATTTCGTGGCTGGGATTTTTTATTTTTCTGCAATAATGCCAGCTCCTTCACCTTTTGAAATTCAATAATATTGATGTCAGGGCTCTTGGGGAAGCCTATGTCGTTCACCACATTCTGTTCAGGGAAATTTTGAGGACCCAGATTGGTTCCAAACACTTTTTTCCCCTGATGTTACGTACCGCAACTGACATGAGTAATGAAATTGAAAACCATAATGAAGAGCGGAAACCCACCAAATTTGGTTTCAATTCCCCACGTTTGCTACGAACATTCTGTACACACATTGCATAAGCTAACCAAGTTGTGATAAACCCTAATTTGATTTCTGAGTTCCCGGTTCAGCTTAAAAACCCGTCTAAGAGAGGCTTTGACTGATGGCAGATATTGTTGAACGCGAAATTTAAAACCTGGTTCTACTGTACCTAATTTTTGAAACTTGGTAACTGCGTTGAAAGATGTCTAACCTTGTTGAAATTTTCCCTACTTTTTGTTCTTTGCCCGACAACATTGCTTGGAGAAATTATTTTTATGCTTTAGGATTTGCCTGGGTATGATGTAACGTCGCATAAGCCTCGCAGAGATGGTCTAACTGTGAACTAGGTTTCGAGCAAAAACGTGCTCATCAAGCACTTACGCTCGCAAAACCTAAAACACAAGACTAATTTTTAGTTACCCCAACAAGAACCGTTGTACAATACACCAAGACAAAAAAATGGCGGCTTCCACACTTTGCGATTGTTGGTGATCGTGCACGCGTCAGCTTGGTTCTCCGAAATATTGCCGTGTGGAGATTGTGAAAAAATGGCCGTATAGTTTTATTTTCACTGTGCTGCCTACAGTCTTTGCCCAGTTGATTTCGCAGCTTTCACATGGAGGCACTTTTCTGAAATTATTTTTGTACAGTTTAATCTAAGAGCATCGCTTTTCTCAAACTCAGATGGGTATATAGTTTCGCTTAATATTCATGCCTACATTTTGCTTTGATATATCTTCTGTTCTCATATTCTATTAAAAACAACACTTTAAAATCTTTGTAAATATCATAATTATATAATGGGTGTTATTACGTTAAATACGTTATCTCCACATGGCCCCGTTTTTACGTTTGCCTTCTCACCATTTGAGCGAAGTGTTTACCATATAATATAATGATATTATGCAAAATATCTGTAATATTTAATGCAATATTCACCTAAACACTGAAAAAGGAAGTTTCGTTTCATATTCGGTTTGTGTCTCCAGTTAGGCGTCATGAGCGTTCTGAGGAGCTCGCCCTGCGCCGTGGACGACACAGCTACTTTCATGGTGACTGTTGCAGTGGCAGGTGACTGGCATTTCCACGAGTGAAACTTAAACGCTTGCAGCAACCCATTGCGATGAACACGGGGCTGGAAAGGTTGCAAGATATGTTTTTCAATTTTTCGGTATGACCCGACCGGGTATTGCATCCAGTCAAAAGTTGTGATCCTGGTGCTTAACCTCTGTACCAATCAGCCGGTCGTTAACTTTTGCAAAAGATTGTTATCACGGAACCACAACCATTTTCAAAATTCAACCAAGAACTGAAATTACTTATTATCGGACTGCATAACGTCTCCACGAAGTGTAATCTCAGCAAAACAGTTTCCCTTTTCAGGCACGGATTTCAAACGGCCTGCCTGCTTGTTTTTTTAGTGATGAACCTGTTGGTAAATGTACAAACTTTGTACATTCACGAAACATCAATTAGCCTTCATTGTGCATAGCTTCACCCGAGCTATTTTCATTTAAATGGAAACTTTCCAAAATGGTCAAAAGTTCGTGCAAAATTGGTGGAAATCTTTTCACAAATATGTGTTGATATAACTCTAGTGAACAAACCACGCTCTGAAAAATCTGTCTTTGTTTCATTTTTATGGGTACTCTTCAGTTAATTTGCCTTCTTTTGAGGTTTTATACTCTTTTTGCAATGACCTTTCAAAACGCTGCAACTGATTCCCATAAAATTTCAAAAAGCTTGAGACCAATTTAATAGCAAAGAAATACGGCGCAATGACAGCGAAGAAAGTCTTACAGCGAGTGTTGAAACAATTTCAACAATGAAACTCAGGTCATCGGTTTTCAGAAATCGCAAATTTTAACAAGCGCTGAAATGAAAAAATTGTTTGCAGACAAGCCGAATCACGCCCTGCACCAATTATGAAATGCACCACCTGCTTTTCCTTGAAGTGTTGCACCAACAGCAGCTTTCATTGCGAGAAATGTTCCCATGGTTGACCAAAGTAAGCCATGGTGTGCCAAATGCTTTGTGGTGTGTTGAGGTTCATAAACAGTCGTCTGATTTTATCTTCGTCGGAATACGTTTCGTTGACAATGTTTTATACACATTTTTCTTTCACAAAACTGTTTGTTTTTCAAATTCGTCTAGTCTTTTTGAGGCTGCTCGTCATTTCTGCGCATTATAGGATACCTAATTGACCCTTCTTAACTTTTTGGTTGTCTGACCACAATGTATTAGGTGGCCTTTAAGACAGACGTACTTCTAAGTTTACAAAGAAATAAGACCGTAAATATGTAAAACCAACTACAAAAACATAACAGATCATGTGTATATTTTTTGTTTGAGTGAAAATTTTTAGAAAATTCGGAGCTTTGCATATAAATTTTCAAAAGGTAATGGCATTGCAATTTACAACTGATTATCCCCATAGTTAGTTGTTACTGATAATGTTCTTTAACTTGCATTCTCTAAAAGTGTAAAACTGTTTTGGGTAAACGTGAAAAATATTGAAAGTATTGCTCAAATATTGACAACCACTTTTTACATACGCAAATTTCGTGTGAAATGAAAACAAAGGTTTCCATTTATTGTCCGGACGTTGTCTTGATTACCACTGAGGCCTCTACTACTAAAATTAAAACTCTCAACACTTTTTCAAAGCTTCTTCTGCAACAAATTCCTAAACCAATCAATTTGACATGTTCCTGCAAAAATTTATTTAAAACCCACCCATCGTCGTCGTAGTAGTAACAAGTTGTGCTGTTGGTAGAACTTCTCCAATGCCTGGTGGCAGTGTTTTGGTACTGGCTTCAGTTCGCATCGTTTGACTTTTCCTCTGCAAAAACAGCCAACATTAGCTTTTGCAAACAGGATGAGCAATCAACTTAAAACTGGACATGCACATTTGCAATGACACTGCATCATGCAAGGTTTCAGTAACATACAACAACAGAAGTGTCAGCGCTTCCTCGAGAGGTTGCAGTTGTAATGTCCTGCGTTGAAAATCCTGTTTCAGTAGTTGATGACGGAATGCTCGTTTCGTCATCCGTAATGATGTGCGTTGTTGATGGCGGTGATGATGTTGTTTTTACATAATCAAGGCTGAGCAATGGTGTGTAGGTCTTGACAACTGTGAGCAAAAATACAAGTAGGGTTTGAGCGTGACTTACACAAATTCCTTTGAAGAAAATAGTTTTAAATGTATTTTCGTCGCGCATCATTTTCAGTTGTACACATTTTTAAGCTACTGGTTCAAGCAGCTGTGAGAATTTTAAGAAACATAGGCGTATGTTACTTGATGTGCCGCGGCACATCAGAAAAGTTGGTTCATTTGTGCTACGCTTCTTTACCTTTCATATGATGAAGCAATACCCGGATTTATTTTTAGAATTATGTGCATGAAATTTTACGGACCAATGCAATGAACACAACTCTTTCTCATAACTAGTACTTTGACACTAACACGCACCTACACCAACGTACCCTGATTAATCCATGCTAAGTACACATTCACTTTGGTGTATAGCCCTGGAGAGCCACGTAGCGCACATTTACCGTACGTAGAGATGCCGACTTGAAACATGGATGTGTCTTTGATCAAGCAAACCAGTGGTCCTCCGTGATCACCCTGTAATTCACTCAACCTTCAAAATTTTGAACCATAGGGTGTTATTTCACTTTGTTCCTAGGTTTTTCATAATCGTAACTAAATCAAGGCAAATTTTTTAAATATCAACAAAATATTATATTAAACAGATTGCTTATAAACATGAAATCCTTAGTATCTCGCGTCATGCACAACGTATCTCTTTATTGCTTCTTTACGGTTAGTTTTATCTGACTTGCACCACTTTTTGTATCTTGAAAAAATGCTGCATTTAAATATAAATCAGGATCTTTAAACACAAACCGCTTCACATAGTTCCGGAAAAAAGCCTATTAATAATTTACATGACTTGTCTTCGAAATATTTGTGACAATAATAAGCAAAATTTGATTCAAGAGCCAATTAAAGATATGACTGATTAATTTAACAATATTTTTTGTATTTTTGGTGGTGCCTAAACAATGCTATATGATATCACTGTAACCCTTTTCAACAAAACAGCGTCGAGTGCAATGAACTCAAAACTTTTGCGCTTTGCTGTCATTTTGTGAAAACAGTAAATTTTCCAAATTTTGTTTGAATATCCTGATTATTTCTATCATTTTAATTGCACGAGTAACTTTCTTTGTTAGTATCTGCTCTTTTTTGTGCGTTTAGTTTTTTTGGGAATTGTTAGCGATACGTTTTACACTAACCAAAGAACAAGGAAAAAAGCATTCTGAGGCTTACCGAACAAGCAGTTACTCCGCCGAATGAGAAATCACCAGCGCATAAGGTATGAGGAGCTACTGCGGCGAAATAACTTGTGCAAGAACTTCGGTTGACTATGTTCAGGCGATCTTGTTCCAGTTTGTCAGCTAAGGTACTCCCTGTCCGATCTGTGAACAACAAGGACTTGTCATTCTTAATATGGCGAGACAAATAAATCTTTCAAGAGGTTTTTCCAGAACGTTGTGGAAGTTTCATAAAGTTTAGAGAATTCGCAAGAAACTATTTACTTCCAAATTTTTGCAAAAATAGAAGAGCATGACCCCTACAACAGTTTCATTTTCTATTACTCTTGATTTCAACCATGTTCGTTACGGTTATTTCAGTGAAACTGCTCTGTTACAAGTGCTTCTGTGCTTGACCTAAAAAGGGACGAAAAATATTATTTACTGAATACAACTCCGTTAAAAATAATTCACTAAAAATTTCAAATCTTTCTCAAGACTTGCGAGAGTTCCCCTGTATTCAGGTTTGCCTATGTAATATATGGACTTCAGACCTCCCGAAGTCGAAGCTACTTGTATTGAAAAAGAAACAGTTTGTAGAAGTAAAGGTCTGTTGCTCTGAGTATAAAACTTAATATGGGCAATGCGTTTGTATAATAAATGGAAGCACAATGCGTTGTAGGCAAGCTCAAACCGCGAGAGGAAACTGGTTTAACTTCGCCATATAAACTTTTGGAGTTTTCACATATATTGGAAATATTGGTGATAGCTAAAGAGGAAATGCTTCAGAACAGTTAAACACGTACACTAGAATATGATAAACTACCGCGTTTTGTGTTTTCTTACGCTTACACACTTTTTTCACACAACTTCAACTTACCCCAGAATTCATATAGCAATCGAGGTCATGTACTCAGTTGAATGAATTTTTTATCTACAAACACTTAGAACATGGTGAAATGCAAAAAGTAGCTAAATGTTGTCAATAACCCACAAAACTTACAGAGTCTTGACCATCCAGTAGCAATGCAGGCGGTCCCTGTAGCAACTTCCACGTTACTGGAGCTCAAACTTTGTAAGCAAACAGGACGTATCATCTCCGTAAAAACTATAGTTTGATTCACCAGAACAAGACCTATGTCATTGGCCCAGTACGTGCTGTTTGAAACAAGAGTTACATTCTAAAGGTGGCGACAAGTTACGTATTTTTATGTAATTTTCTGTTCATTATATCATTTAATCAACACGATGGCTAAGTCGTCCTGATTAGTTTTATATTTGTACAAAGCGTGTGTTTCATCAACAAGAATGAGATATTGTTACAAAAATCATTGGCAAGGAAGTTTTGTTATTAGTAAGTGTTATAAGGTTTTTAAAACTTCTATTTTGTTTTCAAACCACTAAAGATATTGCAAATTCTTTTCCAACTCGGTCGACGGCCTACCCTTGAAAACCGCACCCACCGGCGTTTCTGAGCTTTTCTGTGCAATCTTTATGAATTTTCACAGTTTGGAATTTGTACGAAGATTTGCGAATAAGATCGCCCTGTCTGCATAACTCACTAAGCCTATTCGTTTCGCTACTTCGTTAATTAGTATCACTTTCGAAGAAAGTGTGTTTGACAATCTGTTATTCATTGTCGGAAGCGTTAGGGTAAGATCGATAACAACACAAAATTAACCGAATAGCCAAATAACCAAATAACCTTGGGTCTACAGAAATCCACGAAATGTTCAATCAGCTGATGACAAAGATGGTTAGAAACAACAGTTTGATCAGTAATTCTAAACCTATTTTAACCTCTTATCGGTCCTCACCGACCTTATGAGCAAATGCCAGCGAGGAAATCGTGAATCGAGATCATCTATATTAGTAGCTCATCATTAGCTAAATATGCTAGCTGGTGCGGTAATTCATGGATATGTTAAATGAAAAACGGTTAGATGGACGGTTGATGGGGTAAATGCAAGGACCAAGTTGACACCCTTCCCGGGTAGTGGGTGTCAACTTGGTCCTTGCATTTACCCCACCAACGTGACACCCTTCCCGGGTAGTGTTGGTTCAACAACGTTGACAGCCTTAGATATTCAAGCGCTAGTGGTTACATCAGCGATGTTAGTGAGATCTTATTTGCGATTATTATCTAATTTAGCAGAAATCTTGGAAGTATTCGTGATTTCTAAAATCTCAACAAAATACCGGCGCAGCAATCTTTCCAATTTAAGTAATCTTGTTTTCCTTTCAACCACCTTGGAGGCGGCGATCTAATTTTTCTTTCGAAGTGAAAGAAAATATACAGCCATCAGTCGATCGTAACTGAAGAAAATGATTTCATTTTGCAAAAGTGTAACTACAGTTTTATGATAACTGAGGTCTAGTGATTACTTTCATGGCAAGTGTAACAATTTTTTAACTTTCAATTCATTTGGCAAGAAAGCCATTCAGAACACTCCTAAATGCAATCATTATCCAAACTTTTCCCAATGTTGCATGAATATTCAATGTAATAATGCACAGCAGATATGAAATAGAGCATGGTACTATAGTTGAGAAAGTCTGGAGCTATTCTTAAAAATCAGCAGCAAACTTTATGAATACCACTGTGGTATTGTCATACCACTGTGGTACTGTGGTATTGTCACACAGCTCAAACAGAAGTTGGAGGACAGGCGAAAAGTTAAATGCGTTGCATTTCTTTCATCTTTCTTCGACAATAATGTTTAAAAATTTCCGACGCAGGAATAACTATATAGTGATTGTAATTAGAAAACCCAAAGCGAAAAATCAATAATGGAAAGGATGAGTGCAAAAAAGTGAAAAATTTTAAAACCCATTTTCTAACGTTTACAACCATTTCACACAACACAAATGATAAACACTAAATAACATACGATTAAACCACAATTTTCCTTAATTAATCCATATGTATCAAACACTAAATGATTCAACTAATTTGACGCTGATGATGTTACCAAGAACGCAGCCAGGACGGAAAAAATGCAAAACCGGCCTGTGTTGGGTGATGCAAGATGTCAATTAGGAACAGTGTCATTCGAGATAATAAACATGTTCTGAATCATTGGCAAACCAATATGTTAAGCAGTCGAAGTAGACGCCTACAGCTGATTTCTGTGCTACACGCAGCATTTGCTGTATCACACACCATACCATGAATATTCTTTTTCGATAGAACTTCAAAGTCATTCATAGTCACAAAAGCTTTAAGACACATTTTTCCAAGTTTTATTCGTTTCGAGCCTTCAGTCAATTTTCTTTTGCACAATCCGCATTTTTAGGATGATGACTGGCAACTCTGTTCGTGCAACTCTTTGTGGCTTTATTGAATCATGGGGTACTTGAAAAGCTGAAGAATCACAATTACATATCACTTTCATCAGCGATAAATGCAGCTCCTAAGGCAGTCAACATTTCACGTCAGCTTATGTGCGTCTATTTATAATGCTATAATTGATATGGTGCAGTTTTGCAAAGGTATACAACCCGTGGAATAATTTGCCCACTGAAATTTTGAAATAGTTTCTCGACTCGCGAATTGGACCTAAGTAACTTTTTTCACGTCCAAAACCTAACTTTACTGAACGCCAGTGCATTTCTGACTTTTCATACAACGCAAGTCGCTGACTGTTGTAACACACACAATAACTTCCTAGAAATAGGCCTACGCAGCAATGTATGGGCATAGTGCTCAACAAAGTCAAAAAGCAGGTTAAAACTTTGTGTTTTGGGTGGTAAAATCTACTGACACTTTGTGGGTCTTGTAAAGGAGTTATAAATGGAGTTGGTAGACAAAGACATTAATGTCGCCTGATTCGTTCCACTACTTCGTCATGATCCACTTCCGCTTAACTTCATGTAATTTATATTGTACATTAAGTGATTGTAAAAAGTCCAACAACTCAATCACAGATTTTAAGAACTAAAAACCACCACAGTTACAAAAGAAAGGGCTTTTATACCCGGCAGTAGAACGGTCTAATTGTTGGCATGTTCAGCATTATGTCTAATTTTTTCTGAGAAGGCGCGTCAAGTCACGAGCTTTGAACGACATCTTTGCTGGCATGATGAAACAGTCAAGACAATAATACACTCCAACTCAAGTACATGAAATATTTGAAACATGAAAAAAAGCAGCAACAAGTCGTTGTACCTCATGCGGTAGCCAGGATGTGCAATAAATTTATCGATGCCCAACTTGACTGGGCTCAGGTCAGCGCTATTTCTTTTATGCATTCCAACGTATACTACAGCTTCCGATGGGTTTCTGAAAAAAAGAATGCTTGAATATTGTTCGAAACCTTGGAACACCGGGCATTGCAAAATTGTGTAGAGGGTGGCGATCGCTCAATGGTAGAGTGTTTCGAAAGGTTGAATGATGGATCAATTGCATCCTTTCACAGAAAGCTGTGCTTTCGTTTATTTTCTTATGTTTTGTTTAAAGCGTATAAAGCCAAGAATAAGTAGCTTCTAAAATAGGCAACCTGCATGAGTTCGATAAATTAAACGTTTGGTCATATGAGCATATTTTATAAATTTTCCCTGGCCATTTCCCACCAAGCGACGTCACAATACCTTGCCACAGGCGTGAAATTATGATAAGAGAAAATGATACCAAAATAAGGTTTTCTAACAATGTTGCAGCTTGAAGCAATTAGAAGTGTTTTTTCCATAAAACCACATACTTGGTGGGCTGTTGAACAGCTCTACGGTGGCAAAAAATTAGTCATAAAGGCGTCACCCACACATTGCCAGCCTTATATAGAATAATGTCACGGACCAACTACCGCCTTTTGTTGCAACGATTTTTGTGTAACACGCAGCATATTCCTTTTCAGTGGAGCTTACTTGCCTAGCATGACCAGTTTTTGACTGCCGAGAAAACAGCCACACCCTTTAACTTTTCATGATTGTGACCAATTTTTGACAGCGTGACGGTTTTCGACGATCGTGACAGGTTTCATTCGAGCGTGACAGGTTTCAGTCGAGCGTGACACTTGCTTTCTCAACGTGACTTGCTTAGCTTGCGAGACGTGGCACGCGCTTCTTTTCTTCCGAATGTTCCTGATCTTTACCAAGCACAATAATACGTCTGTTTATTTGTTTGTTTGTTTGAAAAGATTGAGCTAAGCCAGGAGTTTCACCACACTTATTAATTGAACGCCTGGTCTTATCATTATTATTTCACTTGGTCTATCCCAGGGATATCTAGAAACTCGTCTTTCCCCTGGTCCTCCCAGACGCCTTATCGTTGGTTTTGGTAGTTTTGACATAACCTGCTCCTATCAATATAAAATTCATACCTTTGCCTGGATCAGATTAGCAAATAAAATATATCAGAAAATGCTCTATTTGGCTTTTCCTTTATAAAAATCAAAAGCAAAAACATTTCGTTTGTGTGTTATGTTAATACTTGCCACATATTGATTCTGTATTTTCTCACGCGCCCACTTACAGACAGACGCAAAATCATGGTTTCTTAAACAGTGATAACGTGTCCAGGAAATCTTATGGAACATGGTGATAAATTTTGGCAAACTTTGTAATCTGACAAATGAATAATACCACTATTATCAAATGTACTTGTAAAGATGATATGCGTTTGAGCATTCGTGTCAATTAATGCCTGATGTTTTTGTGTTGCTTGAAAACATTCACTGCTTTTTTGTGAAGCAAAAATTTACCTATTAGAGTCCTGCTCGGGGCGGGTTTACCCGCGTGGGTTGCGGGTATCCCCATTTGCGGGGCGGATGCGGGAACCCTCACTGCTTTACGTGTGGGTGCGGGGCGGGTGCGGGTTGAACTTGCAGCGGGGCGGGTTGAACTTGCTGCGGGTGCGGGGCGGGCGCGGAATGAGAAATTCTTCGTGGGGGTAAATGAGTGTTGAGCCAAAGCACATGAACTTAACCCTTGACGTCCTGGGATTTGCCCAATTTGGACAAGTCTTTGTTCGGCCATAACTCGTCAGTAACGTGAGTTAGAGAACTGTTCAAACCCATTAAAGATGCGGAAAGTTGTTAATTAAGTAATTAATTAAAAAACTTAAAAGATTTGAAATTTTTTTAGGGGAACGACACAATTGAGGCAAGTTTAGGTTTTCTGGATGATGTCATCGATCCCTGGGCCCCAACCGCAAGAGGCAATTTTTTGTTTCTTTCTTTTGAAAAAACTTGGCGAAAGTCCGCATCTTCGTTGGCCTTCTAGCGTTTGTGGTTCCTAAGTTATGGCCAAAAAATTGGTAATTAGTTAACCAATTCCTTAAGGATTCATTAGGGGATTAATTACTTAATTTGTTGTTTTCAGGTCATAACTTTCGAAGCACAAACGCTAGAAAGCAAATCAAGGGCTCTGAAGATGCGTTTTTCGGCTAGTTGTTTTTAAAGAAAGAAACAAAAAATTGCCTCTTGAAGTTAGGGCCCAGGGCCCGATGACATCATCAAAAAAAACATAAACCTACCCCAATTATGACCTCACCCACAAAAAACTCAAATCCCAAATTTCCCGATCTTTTATTGAAACTGCAACATTTGAAAAAAGCGTTGGTGATGCACAATGAATTATTGCAGCACAACAGCTGCATTCAGTTTTCATTTGGGTTATTTGGTTTAGCATCATCACGACCAATTACATCTTTCCATATACCAGGGTCATTTTCAAACTATGCATCGAAGTCTCCAAAAGGATCATAGATTAGTTAGTTTCAACGCTTTGCAGAGCATCGCTACTTTCTTCCACGAACTCAAGTTACTGTGCACTTGACTACGAGCCGTATACCTGTACCAAATGCACTGAGTGACTTTAGCCTCAACATGTACGCGGTAGCCTCAACATGTACACAACTTTAGCCTCAGTATGCACATGCTTCGCACCAATGGAATCCATTCATCAAAACAGCCCGCCAGCTGAGGGCGTACAAGTATCATCTCCTCAGCTTGGGCAGATTTGGTTGGCTGAACATCGAAACAAAAAAGTTCTTACCATCCCCTAACGATACACATTTTAATACCTCATTTCTTAAAACCCGTACATTTTTATTTGTTTTGGATTCTACTACAAAAACGTACAACGTTGCCTGGAGTCCAAAGAAACCAGTTATACACAGTCCACCTGCATCTTTCAGTAGTCCAAGAACTTGACTGTTAAACCTCGCTGGTATTTTTGACTTGTGACCTTCTGGGTAATTACTCGTACAGTACATAGTTTCAACAGCATTGGAAATGCATTCTTCATATTAAATATCATGCTTACTGCAGTGAGGCCATCATTAACAACCAACTTTGGCGTCATACTCTGGTAATATACCTACCATATTTTGGTAACACATCTATTTGAATAAGATTTTAGGATTGAGGATGCGTAGTGTTACCTGAAATCGATTTCCTAGAAAAAAAGTTTGCTCTGTTGATTCACTTGTGCTACCTTTGTAGAGAATAGACTAGTTACTTGAATGCAGATGTGTGCAAGTTTGAATCATCGCAAAAAGAAGAAAGCAGAGTCCAGTCATCCGATTCCTCGAAAACTTACACCAAACCAGTGGCGTAGCAAGGGGGGGCTCAGGGGGCCCTGGGCCCCGGGCGGCACCTTATGGGGGCGGCACTTTTTTGATACAAATTAAATTTTGAAAGTAGCTTAAAATTTCTTACTCTTCTTTATTACTTTTAAATCAAGTTTTGAACGGTCGAACTCTTCAGTTTTTTGTTTAGAAGCCCAAGACTGGGCTAGCTTAAAAAACACATCTGGCTGTACATTGAGCAAATTGATGAAGTGTTTACTGAAAAATCTGGGTCAAATCCAATGTGTTAAAGTACCCAGCGTTTGTCTTGAAATCAGGTTTTTTAAAAACACACTTGGTTGGGGAACAACTGCACCTCAGTCCTTACACCTTCCTCACCAGACAAAGCCATTTCTGCCACCCCAGTCAAAAGTCCTTAGAACAAAGGAAAGAGGTGACATTCGACCGCAGATTAACAAACATTACTGATCCGGTTCTGGTATTTCGAGGTTTATATTGGCCCTCCTCTGAAAATCTGATGAAATCACGGCCAATAGTCAAGGAAAGCTTAATCCTTTTTCTGCTATCGTTGGTTCCTTAGCAACCCTCCGACGGCATAACACAACACTACCTGATACCTAGGCATTGGCGACGAAAATTTCGTTGGGGCGACGATGGGTAGTTCGTCTCTCAATCGGAGGGTTGAGTGTTCGATCCACGGCCACTGAATGAATTGCCGTAGCGCTCTTTGGAAAAAATGTTCACCTCAACCGTCCCGGCAAGAAGAATAGTTCAGGTGTAGGCTTATGTTGCAGGTGACAGCGAAAGATGGTAGTTCGGGGCATTAACTAACAGAAAAGCAACCAGCAGCAATAGAGATCCCTCGACGAGTTCACTCTACTACTACGGGGTTGCACTATCATTATATAGGGATAAGTAAATTACGATAATTCGCTTGTGGTGACTATCACAGTGACTCGTTACTTATGGGCACCATCTAGCGGTTACCATTTATTTACATGTGGCGCCATCTACCCGCCGCCACACTTACCGCTGCTTGCCGTCACCATAAATAAAAAAAAATTCTTGGCACATCTCATACTATTTTTAATGTTCAGCAAGATATTTTCAATAAATGCCACAAGCTGTAGTCTAGTTATTAGGTAGGGTTATCAACATTAATTTTTGGCGATTGAAGTGAAGAACTCTGTAAAGGTAACGTTGTTCGGTTTCAATGCAACTGCTGTTTTTCCCTATAACGTAATGGTGTCGGAAAATGACGTTCTTGAAGCGGGTAGTGCAGCTGATGTGTTTGCGTGGTTAGCTTAGAGCACAGATTATAGGTTTGAAGAGCAAGCAGAGTGAATCAGAGCCAACCGGTAGGCAATGTGAGTTTCACAGAAGTCCCCTTTGTTCAACGGTAACATTTGCAGCCATAGAAAAAGACATTTCAACAAGAAAAGCTTGTAAGAGGTGTTGCTCTCATTTTGGTGAATTTGGCATGGTTCAGGTTTGGTAATACAATTTTTGAAATAGATGTCTGTTGGAACAGTTCCATCTCTACAGGAGGCTATTTGGTGCGCTTAGCCCCCATCAAACAAATTTCCAAAGCCCCCAAATTGAACTATGAAAGCCCTATAAATCATTGGATTTTTTGTCAAATTTTAGAATGTCCAGCTCCCCTGCACATATGCAAAGCCTCCCTATTTAACACCTTCCGGCGACGGTTCTGTTGGCAGCGAACGAAGACAAGGAATAACGCTATGCACAAGTAATTGGAAGAAGCCCAGGGGTGTAGTGTTAAAAAAAGAGATGTGGGAACGGTTGGAACGCCGTTCCCACACCAAATAAAAAGGAAGACTGCATCAAATAATTCGAATAAAGTGAGCATTCGCCGGCAAGAATGTCCACACTGGATATTCCTGTTTCATTGTAGATTTTGACTAGCAGTGCAAATCTGCGTGTCACTATCACATCTGTGAGATCGCAGCCATGTTTCAACGTAGGGAAAAAGGGTGTGGGAACGGCGTTCCCACACCACTGCATCCCTGAAAAAGCCCAACAGCTAGACCAAGTGTGCAAATCACGATGAAGGATGCAAGTCTGCGTTTCTCACCCAGAGCCAGTTTCAAGCCTATATTTGACCTATTTTATCAAAATGGGTCCCGCAACTATAGAGGGCCTCGCGCAAGTGCCAACATAGTTAACGTTTAAAAGCCTTTCATATATTCTAAGAGAATTAAACCACTACTGAAACGCGAAGAGAACAATGAAACCACCGTTTCATCACTGAGATCATGCATAGCCTGCTACATCAGTATATATACTTTTTTAGTTAAAGACAGGTGAACTACACGAAATATTAACATACTTGAATGTTTACATCTGCAAAGTAGGTATGCCGCCCACACATCCCTTAATTTTTTGTGTGATCCTCTGCAATGAGCAAACTATTTAAAAAGCCAAGTGGTGGGCTTACCGGAGGCTAAAAACCAACAGGTAAGAACATTTGAAGAAACATGTTGGGTCTATATATGCATATTTAAAGAAAGCAAAAAAATAGGAAAAATAATAATGAGGAAGGCGGCGACAAGCAGAAAAAAGCAAGACTCATAATCGACAATGAAAAACAAGACCATTTCAGTTTGTGAGTGTTTGATTGTGATCTTAAAGATGCTTTATTAATCCTACTATCTTTAAATAAGAACGAAACATGATCTTCTTTCATTTTCAATTCTTGTAAGCGAATTTGAGGGGTTGAAAGGGCGGCACATTTGTGGTCGGCCCCGGGCGGAACTTAGCCTCACTACGCGACTGCACCAAACCTTTAAAGTTTTTTACAAATCATAGAAAGGCATTCCAAAATACATCAGTCAGTTAACAACCTTGACCCGCTTCTCAGTAACTTTCCAGTGGTTTCCATATTATTCAACACAAGTTGAGATCCATGGAATCGCGGAAAAACTAACAAATACATGTTTTTGTACCTAAGAAGCGTTAAAAATAGGCATCCTGGATGAGTTCAATAAATGCTAATTTCAAAATTAGTCATATACCATCAGTTTAAATTCTCTAGATTTACACTGATTTATCTCCCACTCAATTACGTCATGATACCTCATTGTCACAGGCATGATATAATGACAAGAAAAAATGACACCCAAAAATTTTTTTTTTAAAACCAAATCGCAACCTGAAACAATTTGAATTGCTTTTTCACCTCTAGGTACTAAAAGGACATTTTTCTTGGGTTGTTGAAACAGTTTATCTTTTCTAAACACTTTTCTAATCAATGTGAGATCTTCGTGTCAAAAGGGGCGAAGAACTGTCCACCGATCGCCACCTAGTTGTCAACAACTTACAGCATGTTTGTAAAGGCCGAGAGAGTTTACACCAGGGGTGGGGAATCTATTTACTATCACGGGCTGCACAGGTCCGTAGTCAGGTTTTGAGGTTTGGAGGGGCAAAATGCATTTTTAGGGTGGCACGATTTTAGTTTTTATTATATTTTTAAAACAAATTTTTCTGGAAACTAGAAAGTTTGGGGGAGAACAAAAGAAATTTGGGGGGCACTGCACCCGAATGCCCCCCGTGGCTACGGGCCTGGGGCCGCATGCATTGCGCATTATCGCTGGCGGGTCGCCAAATTATTAATTTTATTCTAAAATTTCACCTTTGTCTAACTATGAGGAAGAGTGACTTTTGTTGACTTACTATCCAAGTACCTGCATATCATGGAATTTCGTTTTGAAGCGATGTTGTACTCTAACTTGGGTAAGGAAAATTCTGATGCGGGCCATATCAAATGTTCACGCAGGCCGCATTTGGCCCGCGGGCCTCAGGTTCCCCACCCCTGGCTTACACGAACGCGCCGGACTAAGAGGTCCTTATTCCGTATAAAGAGGGAGGCCCTGGTGGACAAGACCGTGAGAAAGACTTTCGCAGACAACAAATCTCCTTTGTTCAAAGAGCTTTCGGAGGACACAGCGGACGTAGATGAGAAGTCGCAGCTATTGAAAGCAGCTGTCATTTCACCAGTTGTTCGGACACAAGGACGAAAACGACTTGCCGTGAAGGCTTATGGCACAAATGTAACACGCTGAGGGAGAACCAGGAGGTGAAAAACGCTATCTGATAAAGGAAATTAACCTACAACTCCGGCTTCAGAACAAAACCCAACCTTCTTTGCATCTGCGATCAGTTGAGGACCAAATTCCGCAGCCCAAGTGGTAAAAAAGTACTTAATGTAATCTTGGGCAATTTCGGACATAAACCCGGTTCTAATTCCAGCAAAACTACAAAGTGTTCTGGCAAACCACCCGGCATTTCAGCGTCAAAAACATCTAAAACTGCAAGATCCATCAAAAACAAAAATAATGTTTTACTCACCAAGGAGGGTGAGGAAAACATCTATTGAATCCAGTCACTCAATACCATCAGACACACAGGAGTTGGTGTTAGGGGAGAAATACCCCTACCGAAACTGAAATAATCCTTGCTGTCAAGACATGGAAAGCTCGGAAGGCTGCAAGTTGTGATGAAATCCTACCACTAACGCCTAAAGCCTTCAACAGAGAAGGAACTCTATGACTAACTCGTTTCTTTCAAGTAGCTTGGCGATCATGACGGATCTGTGCAGATGTTAAAATGGCTGTCTTCGTTTTGCAAAAGGGTGTAGGAAACATTGGGTTTGTTGAGGAAAATATTCTCTACGTGACCAGTGATTTACGCAGGTTCCTTTGTGCCAGGTCTCTTCGGTGAAGAACTTNATAAAANCATTTCAAATGGGGTNATTACATCACTTCCACAACGTAAAGCACTTTCATCGTGCAAGTGTGCGTTTGAGAAGCCGTCTTCGTTTCGTCGTCTTTCAAAAAGATTTTGTTGATCTTCGCGATACTTAGCAAAACCTAATCGCATTTAAAGCGTCCAATATCGATTATGTTTGTTTTGTTACTGAACNAGCAATTAATGGAGGTTACTGGGATATCAGAAAGTTTTCGCTGTCCTGACAAAGGCGAGAACATCGATTCTATTGTTCAAAACAAACATAGCGGTTGCAAGCCCAGTTTTCAAGATCCTTGCATGTGTCTTTAACCAAAAACTGGTAAAACATAAGGAATAACGGTTTTTCGCTTTTGATTGAGGCTGGTTTCTGAAAAAACGAGTGGGATTCTTGTTGATTAGAGGGTTGCAGATGACTGGAACAGAATCAATGAAAAAAGCGATGGTTAATAACTGACGCATGGCTGTGAAACTGTCACCAAACTTTCAGCCTAGCACAATTTTTAACGAAAATTTGGTGGCCATATATGTGTAAAAGCAAAGTAGTGTTTAACATTCAGACAAAAAGAACGCTATTCGAAAGTTTTGGTGAAGTGGGTCTCTGGAATTGAACTCCTTTTGTACAGATATTTTAGCCTTATTGCGCAGCAGGTTTNAGTAAATTTAACCTTTTCATGCACTTTATCTATGCTGGCTAATACACTACAGTACATCGATAGTGACTGTTTTTTGCTGTACTTGCGCAGTACAAGAAAACTTTTAACATCTTTCTACTTCGGAGACGCCAGGACTTCGATAAACAAACTTTAAACAACAAACTTTAATTAATCAGGCTCTACTGGCGCTAAAAACATAACAACACGTTAAAAACTTGCCAACGTTTCGACAGTTGATACAACTGTCTTCATCAGGGCTAAAAAACGAAATGCCATGACATGCGAGCAC
>JGI24159J19872_10003041_pt1 | contig 20566 bp, 10 predicted proteins | sample Ectturendosymbi4_FD_19872 | JGI IMG/M metagenome (IMG submission 19872) | reverse complement strand
AGAGAAAAAAGTGGGGGGACATGGCATATTATGTCCCCCCCGTCTGAAAAAGTGGGGGGGACACGTCCCCCTTGTCCCCCACCAAATTGCGCCCATGGTAATTAGGTAAAATTTATATCGATCGTTTGAATCGAAGAACACATTTTTGTATGATACTGGTAAACAAAAACATTCCAAAACAATTATTTTTCCCACCGGTTCAATGCTATTGACCAAAGCGAGCAGCAGAAAAACGGAAGGATTTAGCATGTGCTATGTACTCTGCAACTGCAAACATCCTGACTAGTTTTCTGAACTTCTGCGTTTTTACAAACAGTCAACATTTGTGCACGACGTCTGTCAGAGAAAGTCATCAATTTTCATATGGCAGATTCTATCACATTGTCTTTTAGTAGGTCGGCTTTAGGAAGGTACATTGATCAATAAATTTTGCTCTTGATTTCCTTTGTAGTGAAATTGGGAACAGGTAAAAACTCTTTTGCCTGAAATACCCACTGGGCTCAACTCTTATGCCATAGATTACAGTTCTGCTGTTGATTACACCCTAACTTAAATCCAGACTAAATACTCTTGCAGCCGAACAGTGGTAAGGCCAGAACATCACCTATCAATCTGCCTACATTCAGATTTGTTTGTGATATGATTTGCACAATTGGTTTCTTAAACATGTAAAAAGCTATGGTGTAGTTGTGTGCCAGTTGCCCGCAATAAAAGACATTTAATTGTATGAAGCCTTCACCACAGTTTTTGCTATTGTGAATGATCAATATCTCTTGGATTGATTTTTAATTAGGAAAAAGTCTGCTTGGTTGGTTGTTAATTGGGTAACTAGAGAGAAAAATTAAACTGTTTTCACGTACTAGGAAAGGCTTCACTGACCCGCTGCCCTACAGAAGAACTCCATTAAATCTATCTATTGGATCAAAACAATAATTACAGCGTCATGAGCAATATCCTCTTAATGTACGGGTAAGCGCAGTGAAGCTAGTGATACATTGCCGCGACTCCGCTGGCGGGTGGTAACGATCTGGGATTGCGGCTTGCGGAAATCGTACCGGTGCGTGCGCGAGCACAGTCGAATGACAAGCACGGCCTCATGTGATCAATGCGCTTCCCGTCAAAGTGGGTTTCATCCAACGCGCTCCAACAAAGCCTGCGTCGACCTATGCGCCAACAGCACCAGGAACACATCGTTTAGGAGGTCACGTTAAGCTGCTAGTTCGAAGAGCACGCAAAGTAGACGCAGAGCCTGAAAAAACACTTTTTAAGAGTTTGTCATGTTCAAAAAAGTTTGAGTCAGCTTGTTCGCGAAGGTCGAATGCACGTAAGACATAGAATGTGCGCAACAACCATTTTGAAGAATTGTGACTTCGAGGAGTCAGTCGACGCAGAATATATTGGCCAAGCGTTCATGAATGACTACGCAAGAAATCAGTGATATTATACACAGTAACATGATGACTTCATAGTCGCGTTCATGCAGGGTTTGCACGGTTTTATAGATGTGATCCAGTAAAGCGTCACCCTCGGAAGGGAGAAGTGGAAGGTTTTTGTGACATCGTCTTGTTTTAGCAAAACGCTGCATGATTTCGTGAAAATTGTGACAAGGAAAAGGCAGGGTCAAGTCTTTTGCTAAAATCATATCATAGCGCTTGTTCATCATACGATGTTTTGACGTTGGGCTACTGAGAAAAATATTGCTTGTTCGGATCGACGCGCACTTTCACAGAAGCTGAGCTTAGACTACAACAGTGTCACTGGCATATCATTTGCGTGCAAACTGAGGATAGTCGCGGGTTGTGTTCAGATCAATTTAGGAAGGAAGCGACAGTAAACGCCCGTGCATTTTGTTTTTCTTCTTTCAAGTGTGAACAATTGAAAGGAAGCCAGTGGGGTAGTTTCTTTAATTTCCATATTTTTTGAAAAGTTGCGTACAGGCTTGCTTAGCGCTCAGCCGCACTGCTGATGTTGTGGCCTGATCAACTCCTTTGCATTGCTATGTTCAGCAAACGTGTATTACCATATTTTGCCATATGTCCGCACAGCACCGGAGCGGCCCTGTTGATATGCGAGATACTCGTAAGCTATCGGTGATTCGATGCGTTCTCAAAGATCAAAACAGCCCAGGTCTTGTTGTTTCAAGTCGATAACGTGCTTGGCTCAACATAACGTGAGTGCGAGTATACCGCAGCAGTACAAATGCAAAACTGGCCACTGATTGCCTCGCCTTTGTTTGAAGAAGCTGACTGGTTGATGCAGCCGTATAGCGCTGTGTTGTAACGCTGTGTGGTAAACACTTCACTTGTTTCTCTTCGGCTGCAGCAAATTTTAAACGGATTAAGCCAACGTTGGAAGAGTTGAATAATTCCAAAGTTGACTGTGAATGCAAGAAAGTTTAAAAGTGAGCAAACAACCTGGGGTGAACTTCAGCGATGATGGCACAAGAAACTCACGAAAACGGTAAGCAAAACAAAAAATTGCACACTTTGTCGCCTACAGGTTTGTGTGTGCTTGCGAGTGTTTGATAGTGGCACTAACAAAACCGCAAGTGTTTAGGCATATTTGTTATTTTGAAAATAACGTTGCAACATTAGATTGTTGTTATTTTATGGAAATAGTTAAGTTATATGAGCTGAATATTTTGTCGTATTAAAAGTTGGTAAAGAAACATTGGCGTTAAGTTTAGCTGAGGTTAAGATAACATTGTAGTCCTAGACAGAAGCAAAATCTAAGAATAATGAAGCAAAATTTTGTTGATGCCTGAAGAAGGGTACGAAATTTTCATCACTCTACATAACCCCTTAATTTTGTTGAGGTCGAAGCTGCTAAATACTACCTGTAATCAGGATAGTTGCAAATGGGCTGCACTTGCTTTTACGCTAGCTGTAGGACACTTCAATGAGCTGCAGCATAAAGAAAATAAACAAACAAAGAAAATTTCCACATACAGATAATATCATGGGAAACACAATGCTCTAAATACACGAATATACAGCTGTGCGGCTTAAATTTAAGGTTCAATCGCTATTGCCGCATTTACAAACACTGATCCTAAGAGTGTAGCGTGAAAATACTGCTATTTAGTCAACATCAAGTTAGGGGGTCGTGGACATAACGTCCGAACTGCAACCGGTGATGGGGCTGCAGTTCGGACGTTTGGTAGATTTTGGAAAACTTGAATAGTTTTAGCCATCTTTGTTTTACCTGGACTATGGTCTGGGGTGGCAACATCCTACACAGGCCTCCAGCTGTGGACTAAATTGCGTTTTAAGGGCAGACTGAGCTCTTCAGACATGCAACGCAGTCATAATACTGTAGATATGGGAAAGCGATTGGCAGGTGGAAAATTTTTATCTTCTTTGGTAGACTGTCACCCTTCAGCTAAACTTAGCTTCAACGTACTGGCCACACCTCTCGGGACTTTCTAGGGCAGGGTTGCCCAACCTATCTCTGACCATGTACGCTTTCAGCATTTCCACAGATGAGCATGTACCCCTAAAATTTATTATGACAAAATATTTTATCATGACTAATCATAGATATATTTACAATGAGCGTATTATGATTTTTGAGAACATATTTCACTGATGTGTGTATAAATATTTGGAAATACGTCATGTATAAACATATGTTTCCCTTCTGTTGCTAACCTCAAATGTACCCCTTCTGATAGGCAAATGAACCCCTAGCTAAGGGTACATGTACCCCAGGTTGAGAACCCCTGTTCTAGGGGATGCAGAATGTTATCTACCGATGACTGAGCAACTCAGTGACCCTAACTCTTGCCTGGCCTCGCTTTGAAATTTCTTAAATGGCATATTTTGCTCCGTAAAGTCTTCAATAACCTCAATTCCACTTCTCGTTTGATGGCAACATTTTTTGATGCACTGAGAACTTCATGAAGTTTTTGCCCAGCAGATCTTGTGTTTATCCGAAAACCAGCGATTTTCGGTCGCTCAGAGCAGGGACCTGACCCACTTCTAGTTGTACGGCTGTGTGTATGACAAGCATTTAACTTCCACTACTTCTGGAATGCTTTTTCCGCCATCTCCGTTGAATTCAGCTTCTATCCCACCAAAGGGATGCCGAGGTCCTGGGTGAAGGAAGCAAGCCTCCAAATAATTTGCATAAACAACATAATCTGATCTTGTTGCTAGCAAGCCTGTTGAGATAGGAATCGGGTCCAAAGGCAAACGAGCTGTTTTGGCCCTTTGAAGCAAAGTTAGGTCCTGGTTAAAAGATTGTAGTGAAGTTACTGTAACTTATTCACCTTGAGATATTTTTGGTGATATGAACGTAAAGGTTCTATCGCAGGTAAAATTTATATTTTTTGCCGAATGAGCAGGATGACATCATATAAGTTTCCTAAGCTGTACAAAAAATTAGTATCTCTTGTTTGCTGGCAGTTTACGGCAAAGATGCTGAATGTTCTGAAATATGCCGTTTTACGTCCAAGTAAATCTGAATACATGGAAGAAGATAAATGCAAAACAATCACCACTGTTCCTTATTTTTGATCCGGTGCGTGCTTTTCTGACTGTTTCGTTCCTCAAAAGTGCGCGGTGTCCAAACTTTAAATGTGCAGCACTTCATTTGACCTTAACAACTTACAAAGAAAGATTACATGCTGATATTCAGTAAGGTACGCGTTTCACTCTACAGAGGGCAATGAATAATGAGATACAACCACAATCGGAGTATTTCATAAAGGGCACAATGTCACTGAAGCAATCGCTGTAGCAAATCTGCCATTAAGATATTTCTCGTGTAATTGCAAAAACCAGACGAATTTCAAAACGTGATCGCAAAAATAATGCAAACACACAAACGTTTGCCAAAAAAGCAACAAGCGGAAACGTACTTTGACCCTACCAACCCCCAAGGCAATTTGGACTTCCCCCATTGCTATAAATAAAAAAATGTATTTGAAAACAGCTATCAAGAAACGTTTTTTCATTGAAACGTTTTGTATTCCATGTTGCGTTTAATCAAGTCTTTTTAATTGCACCAAAGCAAAATTTAAAAATTGCACAAATCGTTATTACGAACAAAAAAAGCCACAAATATGGATTACATTATTTTATTCAACGTTTCAGCTTAGTCGTAAGCCATAATCAGTAATATAAATAAAATGGTATTCCTGATGATGGCTGATGAGTAAGCTGAAACGTTAAATAAAATAATGTATTCGATATTTGTGGCTAAGTTGTTCACAATAAGACTCTACAGCAGCTCCGTGCATTGCTTACCAATTTACAAAATCGATTTAACAAAAAAATGCCAAAACCACGCTTGTAAATTCCGTTTTACAACATCATATCATTTAAGTTTGTGTTTTACATTTACATTTTCGGAAACGGATAGGAATAACACTGAATTTCATTAAAATAACAAAAATCTTGATACTGTAGCTAATTGGAGCTTTTGGAAACACAGTACAGTGCAACTTCACCTATGTCTAGGTTCTTAAATATTGAAGTAACTCAATCCTTTTGGGTTATTTTTATGATATACTCGAAATGTGAAAAACATCTTTTTTTGCTTCTGTTCATTTAAAGAAGTGGTTCTCAAATAAATATCAGATGGACCACTTCGCTGTGCTGACACATGAAAAACTATTCAAACACAAGAACCCAAAAAATTGTCTTACATACGTTATTGTTCAGTAAAGGTTAAAATTTTCAGGAACGTTTTATCAACGATATATGCAACTGTTTGTGGACCACGTTGAGAATCACTGATTTAATGTTTGATTTACTGTTATTGCTTTTGCAAACAGACAAAATCTGGGGATAGGGCCATCCATAATACCTCCCCTCTCATCGGTCACGGTTGCTTGCCCCAATGACGCACTAGTCAGCACAGCTGACCGGCTTTCAATCTAGTATAGGCCTGACCAAGATAGGACCCATTGAACTTCCTAACCCGACCCGCTAAACTTGTCCAAATTATATTAATAAAGTGAATTCCTTTTTTACATATCCTTTATATTACTTTACACAAGCAATCCATCCATCTGCTCCCTATCAAGTTCACTATCAAATTTTATAATCCAATGCATCCCGGGGCCAAAATATTTGTCCACGCCTTGTCTAGTCCGTATCAGTTGATGGTTTTCGAAACTTTTCGCTTACCGTATTTATTCGATTGTAAGCCGCGGCTTATAAATTTAATTTCATCGTTTCGTGCGGCTTATAATCAAAGACGGCTTACAATCAAGGGCGGCTTACATTTTTTATTTCTTTACCGTATTGCAAGATATTAATCACGCTCAGTCTTTCCTTGGCTGCGTTTTTTTCGAACAAGCTCTCTTCACATTTTATTCTCTTCAGCATCATGTGCATATCCGCCACAGGAGGGATTCTGATCAACAGAAGGCAGTTGTAGTGGTTTAAGCATCATCGCCAGGGCTGCTAATTAAACGCGAAACATGCTAGTACACGAAAGTATCTCAGAAGCTTAGGTACACTGTGTTCAAGTACGGCTTACAATCAAGAGCGGCTTACAATAATTTTTAACACCATTTCGTGCAGCTTACATTCATGGGCGGCTTACAATAAAGGGCGGCTAACAATCGCGTAAATACCGTAATGCCACAATTATAATGTTTTTTTTTAAATGCAGCACTCCTGAGTAACAGAGCGTAATTTACGTTTGTCAACTTCAGGACAGACTGCCGTTATGAAAGTGATAACACTGTCTGCATTGCATTTCCAGAATCCAAGGTAGAATTTTTATACTTTTGTGAACCTCAGTTCGAATACTAACAATGGGGGGTGGTAGCACATAAACGTGGTGGGACGAAACCCAGCATCACACAGTTTTAGCCAAACGTTGTTTGCTATAGCACAGGTGATTGTCAACAAGAAGGCAAAGTCTTGGTGGCTAATTACAACCCTGTTTCATTTTGCACAACTTTTCTCAAATTACCTTCTCAAAGAATCTGTGCCAATCGTGGACAGTCTTTACCCATTTCCTGAATCTCTTTAAGAGTGTTTGTGAAAGAGTCTTTGCCATGTGTTGCCATGACGACGATCGCAGCGGCGTCATGAGCTTGGTTAGATCAGTGATTTAAAATCCACGCGTCATGACATGAACCACCAGGCGAGTCACAGAAGCAAATCAGTTGGGTCAGTCGACTCGGTAAAAGAAATTAGTAAAGTCGATGTAGCAAAACAAAACAACCATCTTTGTAAAATGTAAGGTATAATCTTCGCGCACGATATTAAATTTACGACTTCACTACATAAAAATTAAATATATAAAAATTGAACTAAAAATTAGTTAACTTTGTTATGTATAATCAGTATCATTTTATGATGAAACGTTCACGGTGTGACCATGCGGCGAGCGATGGTGTGTTGCCGCAAGAAAAAAGTGAGAACCGCTAGGTTACATTACATGCTGAGTGCTGATATTCCTAAAGAAGTATTTTGAAAATTTTGCATACAGTTTTTTCAAGTATCCTATGAAATTCATGTCACGGTGGAAGGTGCACTCTTCCATGTGTTTCTGTTTGGTTATCAAAATAATATCAACGCAATTTGCATGTCTTCAACCGCTTTTTCTGGTTGTCATGCCGCTTGACGTATTCATATCAACAACGGAATCCCTTACCTCCAGACTTTCAAAGCTCTAATGCGGTGTTTGTTCCCATCTTGAAACATTCATTGGATTAAGTTATTTTTCAGCTGTGGTTAATTTCATTTCTGTGATGATGTTTTTTTGTCCAGGAAGACTTCCCGAGAAAGCGTACTGAAATACTTCAAAAGGGTGCACTGCTTGTTAGAAGTGCTAGGAAGCTGAAGTTTTTTTATGATGAGCGTCAACCCACAAGAATGTCGTCAGATTTTGCCCCTCATCTCCACCAGTTGTCCGTATAGTTGGGCCACTGGCCGCAACAATGATAATCTCTGCCAATTCCCTGTATGCAGCTTTTGCTTGCCAATTTCATCAAGGTTGTTACTTTTGCTATCCTCCACAACGCCTATTCTTCCATGTCAGCTCAAATGAGCATCAGATGCAGTGACGGCTACCTAGAATACCTGCCGCTCTTCAGTGTCTTTTAAGCATTCCGGAAATTTTAAAAACAAGGCCAGAACGCTCTTTGAAAAGATTTTCTCTACGCCCCTGTCTGTCATTGTTTCATTTTTTATTCTTAAATTATTCACGTTGATGCAAACTAAGACACAATGCAAGGCGTAAGTCGCCCACAGGAAGTTGTGAACGGTCAATGGCTTTGATGTCCATAAAAAGGCCGACTCAAGCAATGCAGTGGTCATTCAGCGACAGTTGTTCCCTGCCTATCAAAAATTGTACCAGGTGCATTATTACATGTCTTTGCTCTGGAAGTAGGGTTGCCAGATGGCCGGTATTTTACTGCTAATTTGGCAGAGGCCGGTATTTAAAAAACGTCTGCCTGAAGCCGGTATTTTGAAAATCCATAATTTGCAGTAATTGAAAAGAACTAACGCAGAACTTCTCAAATTATAATGACTCTATTAATGAATCTTGTCAAAGACAATTCTTAAAACGTAGTTCATATAAGGGCAAACTGTTACTTCTTGTGCCTTTATAACAACACTCATTGTCTCTCCACCGCTTTCCCTCTTTCTTTGTTTAGTCATACTTAGCATCTTCCGTCGTCCTAAACGTGTTTTGTATGAGCATTTCCTTTGGCAATTAACCGCGTAACTGGCGTAGGCGAGGTTCTTGTCTGAACTACTACTGTAGGCTAATGCAGGCAGAATGCAGAATCATAGAAATGGACAGGACGACAGTGACATTGCAGTGACTAGCGAACCTTTCACAACCACGCAAGCTGCGGTGAACACACACATTGCTTCGTCAACGGACTATACCTGGCTCAAGCAAGGACCAGCGAATCAACCGGGAGGTCATCTCTCAGCCAGTCTTATTGGTCCAGAAGGTAGTGAGAAACTTTTTGAAGAGTTTCATGTGAGCTAGAAAATATTTGTTGTAAACTGAAGTGAATGTAGCACGCAAGAAATCATTAATTGTGGTATGTCATTCATACAGGCAATACTACCGAAGAAAAGCGCATACCATTAAATTGTACGGAAAGATGTTCACTTCAGAAAATGATATACAACATACAAGATAGGAATCTACTAAGTGCATTATTTTAGTAGTTTAAGAAAACGTCTCCGTTCACACTGAACACTTCAGTTATTGTTTTTTATTTAAAGTAGGTTAGTTTGCTAATGCTTAACATAAGGCTATGGAACAGAATATGCTGACGAATCGTACGTTTCTGCACAGTTTGACACATTTTCAAACAGACCATTGCGGGAGCTTCATGAAATTGTAAAAAATAACATGAAAAATAAATACATTGTCATAAAAGCTTTCTTTTTAAAAAATTTAATTTGAGAATCGCGTGCCATTAAATATGCGCTTTACGAATGCAGCATAGATCTGTCACTACTGACAAAATGGCCGGTATTTTTACAAAGCGCATCTGGCAACCCTAACTGGAAGAGGTTTTCATAGATCTACGTGCTTTTTTGCGGCAACGTCGCAACACTGTTTCTAGTTACGTTAAGCTTTAGTGTCGCCATGTACACTATTAAAATTTTTCTAAATCCTGTAAAAATCAAGCGTCGCATGATAAAGATTTTTCTAAAGGATCGTAGATTTGTTAGCCTTCTGGACAAACAATCACCATGTGTTACAGCAGCGCGCAGGTTCTGTGGCAGGGGTGACGAACCTATTTGCTATCGCGGGGCACTTTGTCAGTTATCGCTGAGTAATCGGGCCGCACAACTTTTTAGTCATACTATGAAACCTGTTAGTTCAAGACTGCTGGTCTCGCCTGAAAGCTTCGCGGGCCGCACGAAATTCTTTTGCGGGCCGCGGGCCGCATGTTCGTCACCCCTGTTCTATGGAATTGACTTTAAATTGTGCTCTTCCAATAAACTCAGGTTGTTTTCATTTAATTTCGACCTCAAAATCACACCCTTCTTTAAAAGCTTACATTCAATTATCTGCTCAGCTTTCCAACGGAGCTTACTAATTTCTTTTGGACAGTCTGAGCAGCCAGACTTGTCGCAACACGAAGGTAAATGAGTCTGCGTCCATGGACCAACTGAACAGGATGATTGAACCAAACGCAGAAATTTTTTCGATCGCTTGATCGAAAAATAGACAATAACTTTAAACATATATCGCTGGATTTCCTTAACCAGCTCGTGTAGTTTTTTCACTGCAGTGTGCCATTTTACTTCCCAACTTGATCATCCTTTGACACAACTGTTGGTCAGCGGTCACGCTTGGTTCTCAAGAAAAAAATTCTGACTTATCCACTTTCAATCAATAAATGCATTGTAGGTGTTACATGGATTAACCTTTGGGGGCTGGTGGTGGGTGTAGACCCTTAGCTATGTACCTTTGTTTGGGAGTAACCTTGCAAATATACTTTCAATCTACCTGACACTCGGCAATCTGAAAACAATAAGTTTTGCGGCGGGTTATGAATTTGTTAAAAGGGAATGTTTTTTGAATTATTTTGCAAACAAACACTACCCGCAACGAGGAAACGTAAGTGAAAAATCAGTTTGCAATAAGTGCTTTGTCGCAAATTAATTACAAAACCCCGTTTGGCGCGTTCATGTCGCTGCAATTACTGAAAAACGTGCGAGAGATTCGCACACACACAGCAGTAAGAGTATCTGTGCTCTTCTAAAAATATTTTTCTTGTCATTAGTATTTCCTCTGATGGTGCACAACTGCGCAAAAGCGTAGTAGCACCGCACAGTGAAATCTCATTCTCGCGCATTTGCACAAGCCTTTTATCGCTTGAAACTTCACTGGTTGTTTGTCCACATTGTTGCGCAGTTGCATGTTAAAGAAAACAAACATTTGGTCAATATAAAATTTTCATAGTGTGAACAATGCTTGTCATCGAATCGTCATCCACTCAAACGGTTTTGATAAAATTTCGCTGAATAGTATGCATTGCATTGTGCAACTTACAGCTGCATTTAGGTTCATGGAAAGGTACAGACCCATGCTAAACAGTACCTACTCTTTTATGAAATGCCATGTCAACGTCACCAGTGGAACACACTAGGCTTATTTATTTGCCCGTTTCATGACTTGGCAATAGCACATGTGTTTTAAATTCAGCATGTTACTTTTAAATATATTCAATGTGATTCTGTCAAAAACTTGTAAACAAACATGCATTGCTGCTTTCGTTCGGACGCCTCAGCAAAGTACCGCAATCTGTGTTTCTACCCTGTTTTGCTGTTGCTTAGGCAGTCTTGCACGTTGAAAATTTATATAAGAATGGATTGTGTGCTGGTAAAGCGAGAGGCGGACCCAGGGGCAGGCGATAAAAGGAGATCACCTAACGTATAGCCTAAGAAAGAAACTTTATTCGCCATGTTTTTGTACAATTTAGAAAACAGCATGTCGGAACCAATTCTAAGTCCTTCACCATGTTAGTATAGTCTCATTATACATGCTATGAGGTCATTCTGCCGTCTATTGTTTTGTCACTGCAGGATAGTTACGTAACTTCATCTCAATGGAGCGAAGTCGTTATGAGATTATAGCAGTTTAGGCTATTACGCGTGCGTTAAACGTTTGTCGACAAAATGAAAGGGCGCATAACTCCGGGAATTTTAGATTTGTATGTGAAAAAAGTGCCAGATTGTATTTTGAAAGAACAGTCCGTGCATGTTTGTGAAACCAGTTTTGTTGTATTGCATGTCACATTTGATTCGACTTTAATTGATGGCTTAGAAAAATGTAACTTACAAGATGGACTCTGGAGACATCTACGTGATTTTAATCTGCCATTTTCAACCAGTGGTGTATAGCCAGCTAAAAAATTTGGGGGACTAAATCGTTTGGATTTAAGAGGGCAACAGTATTCGGTTTGGGACACCGCCTCTCAAAGCACTAAATGACAAGATACGCTTGAAATTTGGGGGGGCCGTGGCCCCTTTGCCTCCCACTAGGTACGCCTGTGTTTTATATTCATAAAACCCTAAAAATATACTTGAACCATTTAGATTTGGAAAAAATCCCTTGGTTGGTCTATTCTGATGCCAAAATTGGGCTGGTTTGTAATTATTGCAACTTATTTACTATTATCGGAAGTTTTAGAGGATCTCACAATCACGCCATTCTATGATTTAATGTACGCGTTTTAGTATTTCGCTGGCCCAAAATCACTTTTAATACTGTTAAACATTACTGAAATCTTCCCCTTAGCGTTACTAGCTGGATCGGTCCCTGGGTACAGCATCACTCTTACGTAAAGACGGTATAACTCTTACGGCATGCCAAAATTGTCACATGTGCCATTTTAGGAAATTTCTGATGAAAATCCTTTGCTTGGTTCGTTCCCAGGGCAAAACAAAGCCCCGACTTCTATTTGCCGTTTTGCAGTGCTTGCTAACGATGGTATGGTGTTTTACATAACACGCAGTCATTGATCGGCTGATGTTGCGGTTTATCGAGTGCAGTGATCGAGTAAGACCTCAAGAAGCAAACATATTTGCTAAATAATTAATTACCTTGCCGTCAGGTCTCAATGATTGTGGTAAAAAAGGCGCACAGCTGCTGGTAATGCAGCAACTACTGATTGGTTGTCACTTTGCGCGATTCAGCCACCAGCAGCGAATCATGTTCTTCACTTGACGTTTCATTCACGCCGCTTTGTTATACGTTTGGAGAACTCCCTACTGATTTAATATGTTTTCGCTGGCTTCGAACAAACATACCAAGCTTCAGTGTTCACGTGCAAGATGCTATCGCCCTGGGTATTTCTCATAGACAGACAGAGCTTGTGAAACGCCGAAAATTGGAAGTCTCGTAGACACAGCCTACAATTTAAGAATAACTTTCACTGATCAACTACGAAATGCTATGGCTCTGTATAGTTCTTATATACAAACCTTACGTGTCCAGTGTGTAATTGAAAGTACGCTGGTGCCTCGCACCGGTTGAATGTTGATCATTAGAGCTAAACTAGTCCAACCATTGCATGAATTTTGACACAAGCTGCTTTGTTCCACGTCGATAACAGGAATGGTTGAAATTTTGAGGTCAGCTCTGCTAGACATCTGAGTCTTCACAATAATGGGAGGTTGTTCCGATGCATTAGATGAAAATATGGTTTTAAATAATTTAGATAGACTTGTGTTATTCAAACCTTTCTGAAGCAGGTTAAATTGTGTATGAAATTACTTCACATATCCATGAAACCCGTATTTATTTGCACATTTTGCTCAACGTAAGACCTGCATCGTGAGGCTATTATAAACCTTGAAAGGTAGTTTTGATTAGTTAGTGTGTCGAATAGATTCTATCCACTGTCTTTCGAGTAGCTTTTTTTGCCTATTATTTAAAAAATGTGTCGAGTCCATCAATATCGCAGTTACGAAAAGATTGTAACATTGTGCTGAAGCTGAACAAATCTGAAACGGTAAACTTGGATTTTCGAACTGAATTTTTCGTAAAAGTTTCTGTAGTACCGAAACATGCTTTTTTGTATTTTGTCTTGGTTGAACGGGAGTTAATTAGTGAAGACGCTTACCCATACAGAACTACGAAAATGAGTCAAAAAGTAGCGCAATGTTTTTGAAAGAACGCCGCAAAGAAAATTATGCATCAAATTTGTGCTGTATTTTAAATGGCCACCTCCGTACTTCTCAACGTAGTCACCAATTATTTCGCTTGCGAAGCCAATTCGTGACTACAGTTTTCTTTGCTTCATCATGTTCATAATGCTTGCCTATCAGTACCTCTTTCATTACCCAGGAGAGATGGCAGTGTGAAAATGTTACACCAGGTTATTACAGAGGTGTGGTGCAGTTGTCCACCCAAAGAAAATTATTGCTTTCCTTTGTTTTGATGTTTGTGTGTGGTCGGTCATTGCCATATCAAAGAAAAACTTTATTTTATTCTCTAATCGGGTGTTACTCGTTGGATTCTTGTTCTAAGTTGTTGAAGGGTCTCGATATATGCTTCAGAGTTTGACTGTATCTCCTTATTTATCGTTATGCGCCTACCACGTCTGATTAAAATGCTTTTGTTCTGTTTTCAAGGTTAACAGAAGTTGATAGGCGACCAACACGATGCATGTCTCTTAAGCTTGTATTTTCTAATTCCGGAAAGTTTTCTGAAATTCCTCATCTAGAGGTGGGTCCATCCCCAGAAATTTCTATAGCCTAAGGTTTAATCTTTGCAAACACTTTGCAATCTCTTGTGAATGCTGACAGGAGTTTCTCCATTAGCTACAATGATTCAGGTTGGCACGTCCCTGTGAAACAAACTTAGTTAGGTATCTTTCCCTGCATATCTGAAAAAAGCAGAATTAAACACGTACATCTCGTGTGTTTAATTGTGTTTTTTGTTAGAATGTTAGTACATGTGCCTTGATATTAATATTCTATCTATTCTTCAGCATCAAGACACCACAAGGGTGACGCAGCCGAATCTGATCGCATTGCTTTGCTAGGAAATCGGTTTCGCGTCATCGACGCATCTTCAGTCCAGCAAAAACTTACAAGTGAAATGACGAAAAAGACCAAAGCAAGATCAGAGAAAGTGCGCAGACTACAGTAACAAACAAACCATAAAGCTACTAGTACAGGGGCCAAAAAACAATAGTTACCAAAACCGCGCCTGCTATGACAAAAAATTGCGATAATTTTTGGCTCTCCCATGTATTTCACAAAGTGTGTTGTTGCTAGTTAAAGCTGTAAATACGTTCGGAGGATATGCTACTTTCTGAAACGCCTCCTAAACATCGTAGCTCGCATTTTAGTGCTCAAGCTATTTTCTTACCTAAAATTGATAAATAAAAGTATGCATTCCTGTGGTTTTGACATTTAGATCAATAACAGTAGCGCAGCAGAGATGTACCCCTTCAGTAAAATAGCAACTAAATATTTTAAACAGAAATCTTTGAAAGATCAGTTTGTCGTTAAAATTCCAGTTAAAAACCAACACGTTCAGAGTCGCTTTTGTGGTTGGATAGATTCCAGCAGTGGATAAGAAGATGCAGGGGCATAGAATCGCACAGGTCTCCTGTGCACTGACTGCGTTTATCAAAGTGGACCTCTGCACAGTTCCTGTATGCTCTCAAGAGTCGCGTAACAAGTATCGCACTTTCCGTTTACTTTGTTTATTTAGCACAGATCTGTGGGAAGAAAACAACTTTCGGTGCATCTGAACTGTTTCCCTCCCAGTAAAATCTGCATTTGCAAGAATGGCGCTGCGAAGTTACAGCTTAACGGAAAATATGAGGATGATTCAGTGGGTCACGAGTTGTGTTCACAAAAACCAAGCACCCGGTTCTGCCGAAAAACGTCGTGGTGTAAATCGAAGCAGACCATGCGAAAAGAACAAAATACCGGTAAACAAACAGCATGCACAAAACAAACAAACACATAGGAAAAATGATTGGAAATCGGTAAACAAACAAAAATATGATTGAAATTGCGAAGCAGCAACAGCAGTGATGTGCGGCATAAATTTCTACTATGGGTGAAATGTAATATCCGGTTGCAAAGCACGGGATTCCCCAAATCTAAAATGCGGAAGCAAACGGCAAATCACATAATATGCAATATGCAGGTTATTATAATCAGTTTATAAGAGCGATGTTGTTGTTAAAATTGAATCAACATATGTTTTTTTGCACAACACAAAGCCGATATGAAGTCAAATGAAGAACAATGCAATGGCAGGATGCTATAGAGACGATACATGACATCCTATGCTACGTTTGTAATGTTACCACTACTAGTACTAGTCTACACAGTGCCAGACTCACCTAACTTAGCCGAGGTTGATAATTCATCATAGTGTCATCACAAGATTGCAACGACAATTAACGCAAATTACAGTAAAATCGGCTCGAACATTTGATGCATGTATAGTGGATACATTCGTGCTTAATGTTTTGTGCATTCTTATTGCGAAATTTCCAGCAATATGCCATTCGTGAATCAACGCAATGTGCTTGTTTGCGAACAGCCCAACAGTTGACGCGATAGCCTGCAAATCAACATCGCCGCAGTTGATTGCTGTTCCTGTGGCGCATGCGAATGCCCAACGCTTTTGGTTCACCATTATTCTACATCAGTGGTTCCCAAACTGGGGGTAAATTATCCACCCGGGGTAACATGCGATTCTTCAGTGGGTAACGCACAACCAAAATGACAATGTTGGTCTGTATTATGACTGATCACAGCAATAGAAGTTTTCGAACTGAAATGCGAAAAAAATGTTTGAGGGTAATAAGACATAATCACTGCCATGATTTGGGTAACGGTTCGAACAAGTTTGGGAACCACTGTTCTACATCGAACAGCTTAACGTCACGTTGTTCTGACGTCACATCGAAGTGTATTGGAGGTTTTGTTGTGTATCTGAATATAATCGAAAGAAGCAATCAACTTAGAGTGCTACAGGAGAGTTATTAACGGACAAAGCGTGAGAGTCTTTTATTTCGCCTTTCACTGTCTTGGCATCTTCAAGACATCAGGTCGCGTAGTTGAGAGACTGACTTGTGGCTCCTGCAACAACTAGGTTGACTCCTCAACTAGTAGGGATCTCTGTGGAATCGTCACGACTGACTACATTCGGCACCGCAACCATCCAAGAGCCCTACATTGGTTCCTGCACATGTAAATTAATCACAGTGGAAGCATTTATATTATCTCAAGTTGACATGAAAACTACTGTATATTGGTACATTGTGCGAAACGTATCATACTGTCACGTGTAGAATATTCAGACACAACAAACGCAGCTTTTACGTTGGAAACTGATCCGTTATTTCAACAGACTGTCGATTGCCGTAAGTCAATAACTAGTCTTTTTCCAAGTTCTTGCAAAATCAAAAAACTCAATTTTTTTTCAGTTCGTGAGGTTACTTATTCCATATCTTGGCACCACTGCATAGGAAATTATAACTGTGTTGATTTTGTTTTGAATAATGGAAATGCGTACGGTGGATGGATAAACATACAGTTTTCTAAAACTGTTCTAGCAACACATTATAGTGGTTTTTGAACAAGGGTTTCTCAATTTCCTACTTGTGCATTTTATCAACAGGTAATACAAGTAATAATTTGTATTTATCTTTCTCGTTGTTTTTTGCTCACCGTTTTAATATGAAAGGAACTGCCAACACTAAGCAAATTTATAATTGCAGTTTGAGTTATTGGTTTGTTTCATCTCTTGTAATATTGACGTGTTGCAAGCGTTATTCACATAGGCGTAGCCAGGGGGGTTCCATGCCCTCCCAACATTTTTAGTGTATCTAGTCATTTTTGTGCTATCAGAAGCCAAACAAAATACTGTTGCTCGCCTAAAATCCACAATTTTTGCCCCGCCCCAAATTTAGGGCTGGCTACACCACTGGCTAGTCATTGTTACAGTGTCATGAACAAAACGTTGCAGGATGAACTGTGTTTTTGTAGCATTAACGTATTGGCAAACTCTGTTGAATGTTGTTTGTCGCAAGTGGATATGCTGGTGTTGCAGACGATTCGAGCAAGCTATTTCGTTTTCAAATGCTTCAATCTAATTGCTGTTATGTGTCGTTGGAGGGAGGCGACTTGTCCAGAGATGAGCACAGTCTGGAGTTTCCCGGGGTAAAACAAATATAGTGTTGCTGCAAACGTTCCTCAGAAGTTTTGAGATTTCTCAAAGGGAAAGGTAGAAAGTCAGTTGCAGTGTAATGGCATCTTGCAGCAGACGCATAACGATGCAACAAGCAGCAGAAGAGTTATCTTTGTACTTGATTGATCCCGACTGTTCAAATCGATATGTCACTGCAATTCGCACAAACCCGATCAAATCACCGCAGATCCATCTTAACTGTTCAGCGTTTAGCGCATCGACAACAGCGTTATTGGTTTTCCTGGTCGTCTGCTTGAAACGTAAATGCCCGTTCTCGGATGCCGAAGCTCTTCTGTTCGTGTTTCTCGAGTAGGTCTGCCGCCCAAGTTTCCGTTGATCGTGCAGCGGCAGGCAGTGCGCTACTTCCGCGTGTGCCAGCACGTTCTGGTTTGATTTCAACACAGCTACTGTAAATACCGACAGCGTGGAAAAAACCTTCGAACCGTTTGGACATGCAAGCATTTGCTGAACGGAACACAAGCAATAGTGTTGACGCGCGTGTCGTGTTGAAGCGCTGGACCCATGGGCGTCCGCAGAATTTTTCCAGAGGGGGGCAACGTGAAAAAACTGCTTATTCTTTTCAGGTTGCTGACGATGCAATCCAAATGGACGTTCACAAAACGCTTTACCCTTCCTACTACATTAGTCGGTGCTGGTTGAACCTCAATTCTTAATGTTTTGTCTGAAATGTTTTCTACATTTCGGCTATCAGAAATGATTTTTCTTTTCATAAACTACCCCCATATCTACTTTTTCGAGCACTTTCTACGAATAAGTCATAATTTAAGAATAATCAACGACCAGAACAAGCGGTGAAAAAACCAGAAAGTTAGACACTCTCGCAAAACTTTTTCAAGCAATGAGAAGTAGAACTATATGTTGACAAACCTATCGCACAACTTACTAAAGTGAGAACACCACACAGGCTTGAAAAGCTGAGCAGGTGAATTACGAAAACTCGCCACAGCAAATATAGATTTGCACTTAGCGCTCACTAACAAGTCAGAACTAAACTTTAAAGATAAAGACGTGTTCGTACAAGTTTGTACAGACGCATTCTTACAAGCCACATATTTGTATACTGTGTGAAACGCAGCCTGCATAAGAGTGGTTTGATTAAGCTATTCACTCGGGCACGTTGATCACAGTGCCCAGTCTCACACTAACAGTGGATTTTTCAAACTTACGAAAGCACTGCTACAGATTTACTCATACTTTTTTTTCACACAGTATGGAACCATACGTGGCTTACCGTTATCAGCAGTGTTATTGTCTTGCTGCATTACGTGCCAGCATGTCTGTGTTCAGCAGTCACATGCAGGGCTCCCATTCAGTGATTTCAAATAAACCCAGATTGCACACCAAAAAACGATATTCGTACAATAAAAACCCAGGAAGCTCGTGTTACGAACAAAAACATGTGAGTGTGCTTATTGGAATAGAAGCGATAAACGAATACTGATTTAATTATAGTTCCTCTTCCAAAGTTGCTTCTGCAGCGCAAACATTAACATTTGGGCGACTATGTTGCTCAAGACGTTTTTCACAACGCTGGCAGCATACTCCGTTGATGATATGTATCAGTAATTGTGAGAGTAAATTTGTTAGTAAACTAGGAAATTTTGCGCAATCTTGAGCTGCAACGGGATCTAAAATCCCACAAAAAATATAATCCCAATACCTTCTTCCTGTAACCGAAATTTGTTTTTTAATTGGTGTGCATAGAGAAACATCGAAATTCAAACAATCAGTTCTAACCCTTGTTTCATCAGCTTCTTCAGTTGGCATTAGAGACAATAACATGATATATATAACCTCGACAATGATCTTATATGAGGATATGAAACCGATTGAACACGTTCTCCTTCATCCGATATGCGTACAGTATTTTCTCACCTGATGTGCGCATGCAAACACTAATACTGTATAAAGTTATCTTTTTATATTATTGTTATAAGCTATATTATTGAACACATTGAAGTTGCTGATGAATCTATCACTGAAAAAAAAAGATTTAACGCGATTTTTCATAATTAAACCTAGACATCAAGGTCGACTAAAATAAGCAGATTTGGGTGAAAAAAAAAACGCAGTAGGCAACGGCGTAACGAGGATAGATGGCGCCCGGGACAAGAAGCAAGTTTGACGCGTCCGTGTTCGAACCTGAGTCTTTCGGAAGCAAATGTTCTGTATTGAAGAAAGTACTTGTGACATTGTTGGGACTTTTCGGCGCCCACATAGCGATTCGGCGCCCGGGAAATTGTGTCCCCTTGACCCCCGCGTTACACCCCTAGCAGTAAGCAGTAGGAGCTCTGGTCACATTCGGAAAACGCCTACTACCGAAACTGAAGTGAACGTTTGAAGATTTATTTGTCGTGTTATTTTTACGCAGTAAAGACCAATAGTTGAACAATCCGCTAGCAAGTTTTGCAACCTGCCTCTGCAGGCGAAGGAGCGGACATGAGCGAACTGCAAACTCATCATTGCATGACACCAGAACAGCGAACCTGGCTCTTGTGCAGTGTCAGTGTCATACCGGCAAATAAACTGTCACTGCATCAATTCCGTGTTCGAACCTGAGTCTTTCGGAAGCAAATGTTCTGTATTGAAGAAAGTACTTGTGACATTGTTGGGACTTTTCGGCGCCCACATAGCGATTCGGCGTCCGGGAAATTGGGTCCCCTTGACCCCCGCGTTACACCCCTAGCAGTAAGCAGTAGGAGCTCTGGTCACATTCGGAAAACGCCTACTACCGAAACTTAGTGAACGTTTGAAGATTTATTTGTCGTGTTATTTTTACGCAATAAAGACCAATAGTTGAACAATCCGCTAGCAAGTTTTGCAACCTGCCTCTGCAGGCGAAGGAGCGGACATGAGCGAACTGCAAACTCATCAT
>JGI24159J19872_10003040_pt1 | contig 20566 bp, 14 predicted proteins | sample Ectturendosymbi4_FD_19872 | JGI IMG/M metagenome (IMG submission 19872) | reverse complement strand
GCCGCGACAAGGCCATCTGGTCCTTGTCACTGTCAGTTTTACAATATTGTTTGTTCCAATTACTGCGATGCGCTGACCATCTAATTAGAAATGAATAAATGTACAAACATATTTTTCCCCTTCTATTGCTAACCTTAAATGTACCCCTTCAGATAGGCAAATGTACCACTAGGGGTACATGTACTCCAGTTTGGGAATCCCTGTGCTAGATGNTAGTAGTTGCACTGGACGTGGTAGTTCTTCCTCGGCGCAGCGTTTTGGNGCTACAGCTTCTCATGGTTTAGCACGATTTAATAGAAATAAGCTTTTGTTCGCCGTAAAAACTATTGCTTTGGTTCGTAGAAAGTTGCTGTGGTAGATTGCTCAACGCTTATGAGAGCTGCTTCTTTCACTTATCTTTTGATAAGGAAACCACAAACAGTCATATTTCTATAATAACTTCAACATAGTCCGCTCCTTCAACATAGTGACTTGCCTCGGTCACTTTTGTTCCTTGGCTGTATTCAGCGTACGTGTACTAGTGTTCTGACCAATCTAAGTACCTGCACTAAACCGCAGTTCTGACGTGCTTGTGCACATCCGGTCGCTGGATGCAGTGAATGTTTGTTCACACGAGCAAATACATACAATATGTGTCGTGAGCTCGTTCTGTTTTACGTCCGTAAAGAACTACCGCATTGCACGCGTAAGACCGCGTCGTAGGTGAGCAAAACCTGCTAAGCAGCAGATAACGCTTCTATCTGCCCACTCCCACTAAAGCAAGATCCACGTTTAGCATGCTTGCTCGAAAGTCCACACTGATGTCGTTAAAGCCCAGAAGATCACCTCACTCGGAAGTAGTCAAGTGGGATTATGACCAAAGATAAAAAAATATTCAGTAACTTAAAAAGTGTTTACTTTATTCGAACCGACCTAATCCCGCTTGANGAACTGTGTAGAAATGAAATCTTTGCTTGAAAGGCNAATATGTGTTAGAAAAATGCTACACCGAATGAACCAATCGAANACGACGAAACTCATCGTCCAAAGCAGTTAAAAATCGTTACAAATTACATCAGCGCTTACTGTTGACCCGCAGTTGTACGAACTCAGGCCTTAAGACAAAATAAGTGCGTTGTCAGAAGTATGTACCTGCAAAACACAAATGTGCACCCCAATGTTACAGTAAATTTGTAAATCTTTTCTTCACTAGAAAAAAATTTTACCGACAAACTTCAAGGTTTTTGAAAGAAAATAGTCACACCTTTTTATGCACGTCTAAAACTCCATTCCAACCTATCAGGAAGCGATAGAAAAAACACCTTGATGACTTTCGCACTACGAATTTATGTGNGAAGCCGCAAGCGACACAACAAAACCTAATGACTNAAACAAATCACCTTGGAAATTTCGAACTTNATACTTAAGGAAAAACTGGTGTTGAATATTTGTTGAAAATAATTTTCAAAANCGACTACGNAACATCACTTCATTTCAATCACTTGATTTCGCGTTGTTTTATATTTTATCACGTTGCTATGACGTTGCTATGACCCGGTGGTTCTTAACCGGGACCGCGAGACCTTATGCGTCATACAACATGGAAAGTTTGATCAATAAATCTGCCAATAAATACATTTGTTTTTACAGCTTCTTCAAAGTCAGGGGGGTTTGAAACAAAGGACAATTGCTTAAGGCAGGGCACTGGTGTAGGAGGCGGAGGTGCAGGGGTGTAAGCGCACCCCCAAAACTTTTGATTTGGTGAAAATCCGGGCAAAAGCACTCACAATCCGGGCAAAATCTGTGGAAATTTGGGAAAAATTCGCAAAATCGCTGTATGTGCTTTGATTTTACAAAAATGGCACCCAANATCAAAGTGCAGACGTTAATTTTTCTTTGGNGGTCATGTTTTTATTTAGTTCTTTTCGGGCAAGTTAGGGGAAATTTGGGCAAGTTTGGNGGAAATTTGGGCAAATATGTTGCTTGAAGTGCTTTNATTTGAAAAAATGCACCCAACATGAAATGCAATGCAGTCGTTTTTTTTGGAGGTCATTTTCTTTGGAGTATTTTTAGGCAAGTTTGGGGAATGGGAAAATTTGGGCAAAAATCCTTCGCACCCTCAAAAATTTGCCTGCTCCTACACCTACAGTATGAGGCAGGCCAGTGATTCCCAAACTTTTTCGAGCCGTTACCCAAATCAAGGTAGTGATTATGTCTTATTACCTTCAATGTTTTGCGTTGCAGTAAGAACGCAATCAGTATACTTGTGTCTATACATCGGCAGTCTAAATTTTAGGTTCTGCGTTACCCCCTGAAGAATCGCATATTACCCCCGAGGGGCAATTTACCCCCAGTTTGGGAACCACTGAGGTAGGGGTTGGGGAAAGCAAAACCGTCAAAAGTAAGCTTACTAGTCTATCCGGGTGTGCAAAGCAGTACCTTGCTATGTACATATCTTCTCCACAAATCTGCTTCTGGCAAAGCGAAACTTGGCAGGTGAAACAAGGGAATCGCTGTCTAATCTAAATCCATTTGGCCAATTTGCGTTAGTCGGGGCAGGTGTCAAGCCGGGCTGTGCTTGCATACATCAAAAAAACTATTTATTTCGCACCGTGTTTGTAGTTTGTACACTCTTGACAATGTTTTCTGGCAACAAGTTCATCGTCATAAAATGCAAAAGAAGTCCAAACACTTGAAACGTAATAAAACCACATTTTGCAAGGATTTGGTGTTTGCTGCTTGTTTTGCCAGCAACGAATTTTGGTGTCGTTTGTCTTGTGTTTTGAGGAAGCACGGAGGTTTTTACAAAGCGTTTTGTTGCAAAAAAGAAATGCGTTCTTATGATGATCTTTTCCGTATAATTAAAAACAAAGGCTATAAAGACCGTCTTTCACCCGTCAGCGGTCTTCACTAGGATTACCGAACAAGATTTATAAATATTCCAAACCAAATCTGGTCCAAGGAAAAGTGCGCGAGGAGAGACGACGACGTCCTTAACGCAATAATCGATGGTGGATGGTGGAGCGGGCAGGTTATTTATAAACACGTTCTCACGGGAACTGATGTTGACACTAAGTCATTACTGCATGAATAGCACAAAGCTAAGGAACACACTAGGGCGTTTCACGATATTTGCGGTGTGTGGAGCGGGGACCCCGCAAAATTGCGCCTGAGTAGTTCAAATGTTCAACTACAGCAAATCAACCATGTTACGGCGGAAAACCTCAAGTTGTAAAACAGTTTTGTCGTCATTATAAACATTTTTTAAATTTAGCAGCAACGGCACAGTGAAAAATGATTTTGCGTTAGAGACTGCATCAGATCAATATGTTCCGGTGCAGCATCTACTCTACTCCACAGAGCGTTGCTAAAAATAGAAGCGCTGCGGCTCCTCTCTAAAAAGAAGAATCGCCTGCGGACGACAGTCAAGTTGAAAAAAAATTCCCGTTGAGAATCTCACAAATGAAACCACAACTTAAGAACCGATATTTCGGTGCGACATGAAAACACTGAAGCGAATACTCCTTGTAAAAGAGAAAAAAAGCCTTCCAGTGTCACTGCATCACTAAAGCACTTACAAATTACTGGATTCCAACAAAATACCGGCTTTGCTACATCTGTTTGAAAAACAACCGACGGGTTTTCTGGGAACTTGGTTTCAATCAACACATAAAGGATAGATTGTCTGAAAATAAAAACCAATGTCTGCTGCTTTCCACCTGTAATGAAACAACTTCTTTGGTCGACCGGACGTACTACTTGTCGCTCTTCAGATAATCCAGCATCCGTTTCTAGCAACAAAGGCCCAAGTAAAACTTCTATTCTGTATTGCTATAGCAAAATCTATTTATTTCAGCTTTAACTTATTTCCTAAGATTAGATCAAAACCAGCTTAACTTATACCTAACATCTATCCATTTCAACTTAATTTATCGCCATCTGCAATATGCAACTGGTGCCTGGGTTGGAGCTGAAACTCTGCTTTGAATCAATTAAATCAAAATGTTTGCACAAAAGAAATACAAACAATTACTTCCTGTTCATTAAGAATGCGAGTCTCTTCACCGTACAAAAACTTAAACGGTCTTAAACTTAATGCTATATATACAGTATAATCTCAGAATAGACAAACTTATGTTTTACTGTGGTAAATTACCATTGAATTTCATCAGCTATTTACTCCAGCAAGTCAAGTCCAAGCTTATGGAACTCGTGGTGCGACTGAGGTGGATACGTTTGGCAATTGGCTGCAATATCTGGAGGGAAAGGTCTCCCAAACGCAGGTCCACAGACCTGGTATGGGGTTAATCTTTCCTGTATAACCTTTCTCCATTTCAGTTCAATATCAGTATAAAGATGAAGCTCCTTCTGCATCTACTGAATGACTGCGTGTTACTGAAGAATTGTTGTACAAGGTTTGAACAGTTTGTTTTTGCGTGCTTTTTCTGCTAATGAGCTTTTTTTCGTTTTGCTTTTCATATATTGATTGCTTATAAGCTTCATAGCCATTGTGTGTTTGAACTGAGTGTGTTTTGTTTTTCTTCTTGCTGCGGCGGTGTTTTTTTGCAGGGACTTTGAGCCGCATGTCTTTATCCATCATTCACAGATGGGTGGCGTCCACTGAAAACCATGCCCAAGGTTTGGGGGGGAAAATTAATTTTTATGGGTCAAGATTTTTATTTTGTTTAAAACAATGTTTCTGAGCACAACAAAATTTGGGAGACGCTGAAAAAAATTGGGAAAGCATTGTCCCTGAATGCTCCCCCGTGGCTACGGGCCTGCTGAAGACTGTTGAGCCGCGCTTCGTCTCTCACCAGGAAAAATAGCTGCTGTCTGCGAATTGTCGTGGGCAACGTCCGCTCAACGTTGGTCTGCTGTTGTAAGTCTGAGGAAGATAGACAAAATTGCATTTTTTGGCGTTGCACTACACAAATTACTACTGAGGAGTCGTGTCTGCTTAGATAGGAAAGGGTTGTGATGGCAATCAAGACAGAGTATCATTTTGGGCTGGGTTTTTACATTCTTTCTGACCCCCCCGGTTCTTGACGGAACTGAGCAATACCACGATAGACACCGGTCGCGACCCAGCGCTTGCTCCGCTACTATGTCGGTTGCCCAACAGACTTCCTACTCCCATTTAAACCTATCTGCATCGAATCTCATCACGACTCTAAATCAAACTAAAATCAACTTTAAACTTTTAAGAGGAAAACTAACTAACTAACTGTCAAGGAGTGCTCAACGAGACAAACCGGTCATCAATAGTTTTTTCTTCTGTGTCTCGGCGTTTTGAGCTTTACTCAAATAAAAGTAGTCTTTGCTCCAACAAACTCGAATAAAAGTATTGAATATTCCAAGACATCTCGCATTTCCTTTTTCTGGAACTTCAATCCTTACCTGTTGCATTGACAAAGCCATGTGGCTTTCCCAGAAAGGGGCACTTTCCTCAAGACACAGCCAGTTTGTATCAGCGCTCAGGAAAAGAGCCGGATAGTCAAGTAGGCTATTCTCATTCTTTTCAAAAACTGCACTGAAGAGTATTGATTACATTCCGGGGTCCTTAGCCAGAGAGCATTGTGCTTCACGACAGCCACGTCGAAATCTCTCGCCGGCCGAACCGGCTGCGGAGCGTGAGGCAATCTGCCGTTCTAACTTAATACTGCGCCGGCCTCCGCTGCTGCTGCCTGCGGCCGACGAGCGAACACCACCTGCCACGCAAGCGTCGACGCGCGAGGGCCGCGCACAAGACACACGCAGCACGACCTGGGGAGGGACGTTTCGCAAAACCGCTCGGTCTGCTGCGGAAATCAACTTAACGTGTTCTGCTCGACGTTCCTGTGAGTTGGGATATCGGCGTCAAGTTCGCCATTGATTTTTCGAGGCCACGAAGAATCGCGATTTGTTGTAGTTGCTTGACCCAATCAGAACGGAGACTTGGCAACAATGCAGCAGATTTGTTTCGGGATTTGTTCCCAAATGACTTAACGACATTTACTCCAGTCCCGTCGCAACGGGGGGGCTTTGGTGGTCTTAGCCACCCCAAACAACGCACCAAGCCCCCCAAATCGAAATACGAAGCGCTATAAATCAATGAAGTTTTTATCAATTTTTCAATGTCAAGCCCCCCTGCACAAACGTAAAGCCCTCCTATTGAAGACTTTCTGGCCACGGTTGTGGTTTGCTCCAGAACCATTTGTCCCTTTCTAACCAGCCACAACCACATTCTCAATAAAGCTACCTTTCCGTGTTTATTCAGCTTCCCGATCGCTTCATATCGAATCTCTAAACCCCTGAACTGTGAATTATTCACCTTATCACCGGTGATCAATCGCATCAGCCAGCTTGGCGCAGTCATAAAAGTCGACTTATGAAAAACTGATGTTTTCAAAGAACGATACAACAGTTTAACACAAGTCAGTGTGATGCAGAAGCGCAACATCCGAGAACCTCAGTTGCTGTTGGCTTATTACATTTATGCCTACTTTGGGTACCTCGCACACCCAACATTAAAATTTAATTCGAAAGCGTGGTGCAAAAGGACAAGTGCATCTTTTATACGCTTATGTTTTTTGTGTGATTCTTACCTGAAAAATGTTTTTTTGCGAGCAAGCAAAGATTTTTTTGGAAAATCACTCTGTCTGTTCTTATCACTCTGGTCTAAATTTCGTTCCACCTTCTGTACATCATGAGCCTTCCTATATGTTAATTTAAAATCGGGGTTCCAAGACTGGGGTGCATTTGCCTATCTGCAGGGGTATATTTAGAGTTAACAAAACAAGGGAAAAAATATGTTTATATATCATACATTTCAAATTATTTATACATATATCAGTGAATATTATTTTCAAAAATCATGATATGCTTATTGGTAAATAATTTCTGTGATTTTCCTCAGTCTTTTTGTCACAAGAAATTTTAGGGGTACATGCTCATCTATCGAAATGCTGAAGGGGTACATGGCCAGAGAAAATTTGGGAACCCCTGATTCAAAATACCGTTACTCGACTTTCTTCTGAAAGTTGAACAATTTTTGATCAAATTATGCGGCGATAAAATTTAATTGTAAATGTTCAACGTTCAAAAACTTATAATTAAATTCTGCGACACTGATAATCAAATTCTGAGACGTTGCACAACCACCTTCAGGACGAAGGAAAACCCTTAATATGAAATCACAGATGATTTACGTCGGCGGCAGCGTAAAGCAGATTCTGCATTTTTTCGCACCCAGTGCGTACGAAATTGTAAAATATTTCGAATGGTGCGACGGTTGCACAACTCAAACAGACCAATGTGTCCAAACTATTTTCTGCACGAACTATAAACTGTCGACCAATGGCATCTCGTGAAACGACAATATACAAACGGATGCGAGGTTATGTGGTTTGAAGCTTACGTTGTCATGCTCTTGCATTGGCGTGTTGCCCATTCCAGAAGGAGATTCTGAAAATTCAATTTTTGAACGACAGCACCAATCCGTTTCTGCGAAATACATCTACCTTTCCACATACATTTGTCTTTTGAGGCTGTACGAGACCAGCGCGGTACATCGCTTAAAGAAAAAAAGACTTGCGATGTACAAAAAACATTTCGAAAGTCTTATAAACCTTATAAACCTTTCAGCTTTTCCCAATGAAAAGCAAATCTTCAATACCTTCTCAGAAACAAAATTCGCAGCGTACCCAGCCCTATGTCAGTAACCAGGTTACACACTCCAAGCCCAAATATGTTGGAGCAGACACTTGTCAACCGAGAAAAAGATCTTACCTTTGCGTGGCAGGCTGATTCCTCTGGCTTAACAGCCAAACCTGGAGTTTTAATCTCTTTGCAAACCTATAAGAAGTTTTTTTGTTATTCTCTATCGTAGCTTCAGTTCTTATCGAAGTGTCGCTGATGACGAGCGTTGAGTGCGTCATGTTCTGTCATCAGTTGGATGAACTCATGAAGTATGTTCTGTCGTCAGCTGATGACCTCATGAAGCCTCCCTGCTGTGGAAGGAGAAATCATCAGCTTGGAATGACGTAATTGAGTGACGTTCGGCCTGCCTTTGAGACAGTTCCTTGGAAAACTGAACATCAGCAAATACCCCTCTGTGAATTACATGGTATCTGTACAAATTTGGCTTCGCCTCAGAAAAACCAAGCTTTCACCTGACTACAAATGAAAGCTCTGGTTTTGCTGTGAGCTTTCAAGAAGTCTTCCTGGCATGCTCTGTTTTCATAACTTTGCGATGATTCCGACTTGCACATATCACCATGTCTCCACGAAGGTGCCACCGTCCATATCAGTCAGCAAACTTTTCCACAACGCAATCGATTCCACGAAATTCACGCATCTCATGTTTGCGTATCTGACATCTAGCGCCTTCACCGAAAGTGTTGCAAAACCACACGTCAACATCTAACTCTAAGCTGTAGCGTGGTTAAGGTTTATGCAAAACGTCATGCCATTGTTGAAAATCTACAGTCGTGCATGCGCAGTGCAATATGACTGCTAGAAACTTTTATTGAATAGATTACTTTTTACGAATCCTTTCAAACTTAAGGTTTGCTGCTAAATTTAAACCAACACAAAACAATTTAGAAAAGCAAAAGACAGTAAGTAAAAAAGAACACGTTTCCAAAAAGAAAGTTTTTTCCAGCATGCGTATCAACTCGATGCGTATGAAGACCTTCAAAAATAAGAAAGTAACCATAATGCCCCTCTTCAAAAAACTAGATCTCACGAAATTCTGCTAGCTTCGTTGTTCAATTTTTTATATTCAAAAATTTTGTTGAACGATGCACTGTGACGCCGTCGGAAGTCTCAGCTACATCATTTATGAAATTAGATGGTCTGGCACTTAAAAAAAATTTTTTTCTACGAACTTGTTGTTTCAGATGGCGCTGTTCTTAATGTGTTTGGAAAAAAATGGTTTCAGGCTTTCTACCAACATGCAAAAGATTTATCCAAAAAACTATCCAAATACAAACTTTTAAAAATCAGCAAAATTNCTCGTTTCTTCAAAAAACCTACGCAAATCGGTAGATTGGTCNGAAACAAACACNGAAACTTGTCAGATCGCAGAGTTNACAGTTCACTGGCAAAGCTACAGTAGAATAATATCAGTGTACCGTTGCGACGTAACAACAAAATAAATCAGTGATATAATCGTTTGTAGCTGTTGCACAAAATCCACCCTCCAGAGACGGCGTCCATCCTGACCACCGGATCGCAGCTATAGAAATCACAAAAGTACGGCGAGTCGTAAATCGTCGCGAGAAGGAAACGCCTGACGTCACTGACTTTTCGCGCCCAAAGCTCCGCAATGAACGTCTGTTGCTGATGTGGGACTGTTGAGTGTGGTGGGAAAATTCTAAATGTCGGTGGCTGCGAAAGAAAGTGCGATTGGTTCGATCGAAACAATCATCGTTTATGACGTCACAAAAAGGGAAGTCGAGTGGGTCGCATGTGGGTCGAGTTGCTTGATAAGACTCGAAACGAAAGTTGATTACTGGAACACGTTAGCAAACCTTTGNCCGATACAGATTTTTNAGTAAGTGCAGAGCGCCATCAAGAAGGAAGAACTTTACCACACTTTTATTCCGTATGTGGTGCGCAGGCGATCGTTGGANGATTAACAGAGGCATGTGGCGGAATAATCGGTTGAATAAAGACATATGTAAAAAAATCTCNACTGCAGAGCCGTTCAAATAACATGACCCCGCTTGCATTTTGATATTTGCTTTATAAAATTTTTGCCTGATTTTTACCTGACATGGTGGGACGTGACAACAATGAGTGGCCTTCTTTTCGGAGGAGGTCTGTTTTTGTTGAAATTGTAAGTGAATAGTAACGTTTTCTATATGTTTTTCTCATNGGCGTTCTCATCGCNGGACCAGCAGTGGATACCATCTGCGTCTGTGCTTCGGTTCTAGCTTCAAATAATTGGCAGTCGACCGATGCTAAAGTGGTCGTTGCGTGGTATTTTTTCCCGACGCCCGATCGATCTTGTAATTCCAATCAACTCCCCAATTGCAGCCGCGCATCGGAACTTTCACGCAATCGCTCAGAAAGATCGGTGCTTTGTTGCGAAATAAACGATCATTGTGTCGCGAAACGAGGTTTGTTGCGGAAACCGCGTCCGCTCGCCAGTCGGAAAGCTTTGCTTTTTCTCCGGCTGCGAATGGGCAAAAAAATGCAGAAAAACAACTGGCGGAAATTAATGGCTTCAGAAAAGCACTGACCGTGATCAATCCCCCAACGAAACAAAGTCGTCAATGACGCCCCATCTGTTGTTTTGCAAAACCGCCTGGAAGATCGTATTTGAGCAAAACGCACTCGGGATCTTGTCAGTGTGCATAGAGCGCGTGCAGTTGTGCGTGTCCTAAAAAAACGAATGGAGAAACAGCAGATAGTTTGACTTTGTTCTGATGATTTAACTGCGCAGTCTTGCCAACACGCTGTTGTTTTTTCGTGCACGACGTGTCACATTAACCGTCATGCCAGGTTACATCACTTGGTAGCTGTCACTGGCGGCGTAATTGTTCGCCGGCGCAGCGGCCCCATGACCACTTCCAAACAAAGCAACAACCAGCACGGGTTGCTCTCTCACAGAGCAGCAGAGCGCATGGCACCGAAGTACTAATTACTTTTCGATTTCCGATCTCGATAGAGAATCACAAACTAGTGTTGCGAGTTGCCACGCACTTGGCTTCAACTTTTATGTGACCTTCAGCAAAAGTAACGAGTGACACCTGTGACGCCACGCCGCATGGTGGGATGATTGTAAACGTCTACATCCTGAGTTTTGAATTTGGAATATTCCATTTGGAAATTCAAAGACGACCATTTAAAAAAGTAGCAGGTGAGGGACTGCTCACTTTACATTTTGTGCGATCTCATTGCTAAAAATTATTCAGTTTCACTTTGTTTTTTTAAGAAACAAATAAACGTTAAACAAACGTTAAATTATTTGGTTTTGGTTTGGTTTGTTTATTTACAACAAATTAATGCAAAAGAATACATTCAGGTGCACTAAACCGCAATAGTGCCAAGCTGTTTCAACTTGTAGTCGACTGAGGCTCATCCGGTTATATCCAAGAAAATGTGACCATTTCAACTATTTCTTACTTTGTTTTGCCTGTTAGTTGGCTACCAGAAAAGCAAAGTACAATTGTTTGGCATCGATTAAATTTTAAGTTAATTGTACCTTAACGCTTTTTTTACCAGATTAAGATCAATCGACGGAAGCTCGAGGCGCAAATTACGTTTCGCGAAATGTTGAAGCCGTCTTTCTTACCTAAGCAGTACCAGTGAGTCACTAAACGACACCTCAAGATCAGTTTTCAAACCACAGGATAAAGAGCAACAAGTTTTAGAAGTGTTTTTGACATAATAAGTGCTATTGTCGAAATAAAAGCTTATTGTTGATGTGAATCTCCTCGTGTACCGAAAGATTTTTAGGTTACCTTCCACCAAGGTGTTTATTTAATTTGTTTAAAGCAAAAAATCCACTTATATGAGCACAGCATGCCAGTAAGAATTTCATACCCAGATGATGCCGAATGCAAACTCGTTTGAAGATTCACAACAAACTTTACGGGCAAGTTTTTTTTAAATAACAATAAAAATAAATTTCAATAAACAAAAAAGGTTTATTTTAGAGATGTGACGCTTGCGCACTTTCAGAACTATGTTCAGATTACGGCTGAAAAGCCTTTGCTTTGGCTGACCAGTGTCTGTTAAACCTGCACGCTATTCAGTACAAGTTGAAGGCATATACCGAATGATGCCTTATTGCCCACACATTATGACGTTATGAACATGCTTCGATTTTGAAAAAATGAAATACGAGATATAGTAAAGAAGCAGAACAGGGACATATCTGCGCGGGAAGGCCTCAGCACTTCCATTCGTCTCTGTCGAGAACAAAAATATTATTGAGTGATACTTATGAAAATATTTTTGCTCCCCAAATGAGGATTTTTTTGCAATCCTTCAGCGATTTCATTTGGATTCATCTTCGGAGTCAAAGATGTCGGTAACAATAAAAGGCTGGTAGTCAGAGATTTTTGAAAGTCTCATCGCAAACATCTGTTGAAAGCGAAACTGCTATGAGACTTAATACTGTATTGTGGTAGGAATTTGAAAATGACAGCTTTTATGACCGAAACATCGACATATCAGGTGGACACTGGATAGGATGTTGAAAAGCATCTAAGCCTGCTTCGACATACTAAGCGTTGGTGTTTTTTGAAAAAGGAAGCTAAATGATGGGATAAAGCTTTCTAAACAATTTCATTGAGAAAAATGTTATACTCTCTATTACGAACCTTTATAGCATGTTTAAAAATTCCACTTACACTCTATACTTTGCACCGTGCTGTGTTTCAAACACATGCATTTCCGCCTCAAGTAAAACATTGCTGTTTGACAAATATGGTTATCTAACAACTATTAATTCGCAAAAAATCTTTATGTCAGTTTGATCAGAATAAACCTGGAACGAAACAGGAAATTGTAAAGAACGTTCAACTTACAGCAGTGAACCTTCACTAACGCAATGCCGACACTCAAGCGCAGTTGGCAAAATGGGTCAACCAACAAAATCCGTTTGTATGTGAGTAGATGGACAGGTTTGCTCCAGTGGGTTAGCATTACATACACGACTAAAAACAAGTTGCTTGTGTGTTTTAACTTAATGATAAGCAATCATCTTGTTAGCAAAGCTCTTCAACGTGCTCTTGATAGGTTTTGTGCTGTGTGCGACCAAGCCGGAATGGAAATCAGCACCAAAAACACCGAGGTATTATATCTCAGAAACCCAAGGCAGTGTATGCTGCAAGTGAGCAGCAATACACTGCAGCAGGTCGAGAAGTTCAAGTCCTTTGGGATGGTATTTACGAGTGAAGGAAGGCCGCTTAGGAAGATTAATGAGTGGATTGGTGAAAGCAAACGCAGTTCTGAGTCAACTTCGTTGCTCTGTGGTCACAAAAATGGGATCTTTCAAGCACTGCAAAGCTGTTAGTTTTTAAATCGGTCTTTGTTCCGATCCTAACCTATGGTCATGAATCTTGGGTAATGACTGCCATCTTTAAACAGGTTACAAGCGGCAGAGATTGGATTTTTGCGAAGAGTTCACGGAGTGACATTACGCGACAAAGTGCGGAGCTATGAAATTCGTACAGCCCTGAATGTCAAGCCACTTCCCTCCGAATAGAGAAACCTCAGCTGCGATGGTTCGGCCACGTGATCAGGATGTTCCAGGAAAGATCAGCGAGGCAAGTGGCTCAACACGCGGGAAAGCGACCCAAAGGTCGACTAAGGACCAGCTGGTGTTATGTAGACCACATCTCCGACCTTTCTTGGCCCCGTTTCGGTGTGGAGCCAGCAGAACCATCAAAGATTGCCGAAAGTGAAAACCGCCAAGCATTAGGGTCTTCCTAGTGCTGCTGAACCCACGAGACCCCTGAGAGGGAAAGCGGATTTGAAAATGAACGAATCTTCTTGTTATGAGTAAGAAGTCGTGTTATTGCCAAGCCACGGACCATGTTATCTTGTTATGTCGCACACAGTGTAAAACGTGCGGAGTGTTTTAGGAATATCGAAGAACAGCAATCAGGAGGCCCACTCACTCTCGTCAGACGTTCCAGTAACAGAAAGAAATGCAATAATGGTGCTTGTCACATCGAAAGAAATCCCTGGCATCACCAGCACTAGTACCAGCAGGGCACCTGCTATTCGATCGGATCCGTGACGGAGCAACTTCACCCCGAACATTGCATCATGGGTTTTCAAGAAGCAGTTTCTATCAAAAATTAAAAAAACATCTGCCATTGAATTTCGACTATAACTTCTCACCAAGATTAAATTGTTGTGTTGCACACAAATTAGACCACGTGTATTACTTCGAAATGTTATTGGATTCAGTTATGAATGTATTTCCCCAACACTTCAGTCACACTGCAACAAATATGCAGTAATTACAGAAAATCATAAGTTATGTTCGCAAAGCTACAAAACTTCTAAAATAGCAAACGACGCCAAAAGTTTTTTTAATGTTTTGGGCCAGAGATTTAATGTGACGAATTCCAATTTAATCTTGTTGTAACTGCTTAGAACACTAAGCGCAGCTAAGCAACGTTAAGCAAAATTATATCAAAGAAGACTTGGAGGATGATGTTCGTACACCACACACGCTGATGAAATATCACAGGGTTCGATTAATGTACAGGTTTGATTTCGCTTCTCTTCGATATCTGCTGGGCATGTGCTTTTGGATAACCCGAGTCACAAGACTCGACTCGAGTAAAGTGTTGACGAGAAACGATTCTTCGAGTAATTTTTGAAGCAAACGACCCTTTGTTTCAATCTCTTTTTGCAAAAAAACTTTTAGGCAAAAATTAGCATTTCAGCCGAATTTTTGCAAAAACCGCCATATTCCTTNCACATTTCAATCCGAAACCTCGGCATTACTTTCCTCTGCTCAAACAGAACGACTTTTTAGTGACTTAACAGTAAAAATGAAAAACATTTCTCCGCTCGACATGTGGACACTGACTGAAAGCTGACTGCGAATGNTTGGACTCAACGTCCAGATTCATGACTTGTGCCCATCTTTGGTATCTGCAAGCCAATGAAGACGAGACNAAAGCNTGTGGCTCTAAAACCCTCTTGCCGCAGTGTTTCAGCNATCTGCGACGCATATCTGCTTTTTTAAATAAGGCAGCCCATACATAACATTTATGATCTCTACTACCATTACGAACTGCGAAATCGCGGTAATGTAGCTGAATACATATCATGGAATACAAAATTTGTACACAACATTGTCTGTTTGGAAACTTGCACGCCAAGAGTGCAGTCTATGGTTAAAAAAATACTGCAAAAATCTAATGGAATTTCTCAGACACGAAAAGTAATTAAATATAGAGGTAAATCCTCGAGCTTTTCTTGTTTACGGGACAAGCAACATACATTTCATGACCTCTGTCTTTTATAACGACGAAAATTTCACTACTAATACTTCTTGGCAGCTTTGATCTTCTCGAATTTGACCTACACAAACCCTTGAAGCTGTAGCCTACAGGCCCAAATCGCGACAAATAGTAGAAAGCGTTCCTAGTAAAGAGCAGCACAATTTTCGTTGACCAACTGACACCAATAATGCTGAAATTTGTAGCACATGAAAATGAAATACCAAAACTGTTTTACTGATAACTCCACCCGCTTCTATGAGCCCGGGTCTGCTGAAAAGCTAGTAATGAAACGAACTTGTCGTCAAACTAATGTAATATCTGCTGTTTTCATACGCAGTAACAAAACCAATGTAGCAGAAGGTGATTTCCGAGCCAACTCTTACGTCACGGAGCAGAAATGTAGACTATGGTTGTCGCCTTTGTGAACGCATTGTGGAGTCACAAAAAGCATTGTGATTAAATTGAGCAGGTTCAATCCAATTACAATTACTCAGGCCAATTTTAGTTCACGCATTGACTTAAATTGTTGGAACAGTGCTAAATATTGTGTATTCATCGACGATTAGTTTGCTGATGTTGTAATAAACGATTATAATGCGCTCGAAATGAACAAAGACGATTTCTTCCTCCTGAGCGCACCTGTGTACAACTGCTGAAAAACTGAACTAATTAATTTACTTCAGACGAGAGCAGTGGTGGATCTAGGCCTGTTGCGTGGGGGGAGGAGCAGTCGGAAACTGGCTACAAAACACAGACCTAAACGAAGTGGAGGGCAATAATGGTAATCAAGTGAAGGGCAAAATGGTAAATCTCTATGGGCGGAATTTTGTAAATAGCTTGTCACTTGCAGGGCCTCCGAGAGAAATTTTATCAGGGGTTACGAAGACCGATACCGGGCCTCCCTAGCTTCTGGGGCCCTTGTTGAAACTTGTAAAGCTTGTTGGTATAATAATCAGAATATCGATAAAACAGTTACCATTGCAAGATTTATAGTGGCAACTATGGCAACTAGGCCTGTAGTCACGGGCCCGTAATCACGGTGTGCATTCGGGGGCAGTGCCCCCTCCCACTTTTTTGTGTCCCCCCAAATTTTGTTGTGCCCAGAAAAATTTGTTTCAAACATGAAACAAAAACAAAAGTCTTCCCCCCAATAATATATTTTTCCCCTGCAAACCTTAAAACCTGGCTACGGGCCTGGTGGCAACTGGCTTATAGTATTTGAATAAGATGTAAGGACTGANGATGAGTAGTGTGACGTGAAATCGGTTTCCTATTAAAATTTGCAATTGATTCCTTACTTGTTTCACCCGTGGAGTGAAGTTACTTGCATATANATATATGTAAGTTTGAATCATCGCAAACAGATGAAAGCAGAGCCCAGTCGGCTGATTCTTCGAAAGCCCACAGAAAACCTGCCNTATACCATCATTTTGCCTNTAGTAGTAACATATTGCAAATTATTAGCTTCTTGTGTTTCAGTGAGCTCGTACTCAGAAAAATATCTTCCTAGTATAAAGTAACAATCATAGCTTTTTACTGGATGTATCATGTTATTAAAAAATCCTCAAAACACGTTCAGTTTGGCTCAGTATAGGAGGTAAAAAATATCTCGTCGAGATTTTTGAAAAAGAAGAAAGTAAGGACTTCCTATTTTTCAAGATGTGAACCATTTGAAATTTTTTAACGGATTCTCCTCTGATTCACGCGTCAGACGTTTCTCGCATGCGTAGCTGCATTTCGATTCTTAAACTCCTCAAAATAAGTTCTGCCAAGTTCAGTCTGAAAATAAGTGCGAACAATTTACAATTTGAGAAATTGGTGCAAATGTCACGATTGTTTCAAAAAAACTTTTCATGTCGTTTTCTCAGTAAACGTTTTGATAATAACGTCATATGCCACATCTTGTGCAAGTTCGGATTCAGTATTCAATCTGGCAAGATACACCACACGGGATTGACCACTGGTTGCTCTCAAATAGTTTTTGGTTAGTTTAAGCTTACTGAATGATCTCTCTGTAGATGCCACAGTGGCTGGAATTGTGAGCAAAATTCTTAGTCAAATACATGCATTTGCAAAACCTTCTTGAAGCTTAAGTCGTAAATTTTGTTTAGCAGGTCTAGTGGAAGCAATTTCTCTTTTCCAATAGTAGCTGAGTGGACGAAGGACAAATGCCGCATCTCAGTAACGAAACTTTCTTCGTCCATATCTTTGCAATATTATGTGGCTAGGATTCTCGTTTTTTGGTCAGTTACTGCAGCAGAGTGATCCTTGTAATTCCATACTACATCAAATCGTTCTTTAATGCGGTTTACAGCATTACAACGCAGGATTATCCCTCCGATAACGTTATCAATAATAGCATAGAATATAAAAGTCATGTAATATGATTCTTGAAAGCTTTCCCTTTCGAACTGATACATTCCTTCGCAGCAGGGGCGGATCCTTCCAGGGGGGGCGGGCGATCTCCCGCCTAAAACCTACGAAAGTACCTTTATTCACCATGACTCCGCACAATTCGGGAAACAGCATGCACGATATAAGGCCATTATGCCGTCCATTTTTTTGTCACAGCAGTGTTGTGAAGTGTGCTTTATCTCTCTCACAGTAGCGAAGCCGATACGAGACTTGACTAACAAATATTACTTAAATTTCCCCCCCAACATTACTGGCTGGATGCGTCCCTGCTTCGTAGAGCTGAACGTCCTCCAGGAGGAAGCTTAATCTCAATGCCAATTAGGTTAGATGCAACTGTAGTTACTTTATTCCACACAGCTTGCCGGTTATTTCGCAATCCAGCTAAATCATTTAGAAGTTTTTGAATGTTAGCAACTTCTGTATCAAATGTTGCTTGCCTGGCTTGAGTTACTTTCATACAGATGTCTATTTTGCTTAGAATTTTGAACCACACAGCTCACATAAATGCACAAACAAATGACTTCAAATATAATAATGAACCATTTGCACCATGCTTGGATTTAGTAGGTAGTTCATTGTCAATAACTCTTCAATGGAAGTTTTTATACCAGGTAAACGTGTACAGTAGTAGAAAACTTTTGTCCCGATGAAAGGATTTTTTAGGGATTTTCGGAAAAGTTTGAAAATGTGCAAAAATGAACCATTTCATTATATTTTGCAAATCATGTTTAGTTAAATTTTTAACACTTATCATGGCGCTCCGACTTTATGCTGCACCACCACAGATTTAGGGATTTTTTGGAGTTGCATTTGTGAGAGCCCTGAATACAAGTTACAGTGGCAGTGCTTGATAGTTACAATTACGTAAAACAACCCTGCATATCTTTGTACAATTGTTACGAAAACGTGTGAACTGTCAGTAACCGTACGTTGCAAAACGGTAGCGCACCGGATTTAGCTTCATGTTGCTGACTGTTGCGTAATACACATACTAGAAAACTTGGCAGGGAACTGCGTCATTCTACAATTTGACGGGCCTTCGTAAGATGCATCTTCTGGCACTAAAATGCGGCGCTGGTTCTTGTTAAACACCGTAGCTTCTGTGAGAAGCGACAGCACTTCTTAGATGCGGCTTATTGCAGTTTTACTGCGTGGAATCTATCGACGATAAGCTATACACAAATTCCGCTCAACGTTAGCTGATGTGTATGAGGTATTAATAACAAATTGTTGCAGCCCAAAGATGACAACAAAAACAAATAAACCAGCCAAGAGCTTGGGCAAGTTCTTATTTAAAATTTTAATTTCGTATTTGTCAAGATTTCAGAGGGGAAACTGGTTACAGTACCAGCGCTGCTGATGGGCAAAGCGACCATTAATTTGGGCTTGGTTACAGAAAATCTTAGCCTGCGTACTTTCACCTTCCCGGGCCCCTGAACGTACCGGGCCCAGGTACAATGTACCTCTCGTACCCCCCGCTCGTAGGCCCTGGTCACTTGCAGAACTGCCCCGGTCACTTGGGGGGATAAACGCTCTGAAATTGCCTCTGGATCAGCCACTGGAAGAGTGAACGATTGCTGGACAGGCGCAAAGCTTGAACCTGGAGGGGCAAACCGGTAAGGCAATCACCCTCCGAAGTTTCACCCAAGTAATCGGCCAACACAAATGTTAGGCTTGCCAAAAAGTTTTATTTACGTTTCACGTCGTAGCTCAAGTTCAACCAAGGTTCTCAATCACAGTGGGATCCAGGAATTGAGGGGACCGACGCAAAGATTTTGATGGGGGCCTTCAACGGTAACAGGCTTCGAACGAGTAAGAGTTCTTGAAAATCCAAAACAAATATCAATCTTACACACACTGCTTGTTTTTTATATTGGACATCCTAATATTTGAAAATACTCGTATATGTAATAAAAATGTAAAATATAACAATTCCCTGCCAAAGCGATGCTTGCAACACTCAGAGACCTTTCATGGCAATCTGCTGGTCAACACAACCCTGCCTTCCCATCCCTGCCGATTTTCAAAATGATTCTTGCACCATAAACTGCTTGCGATTACTCTAAACCACAGCAAACGATTCCAGAGACTCAACGCATTATAATCTACGTGCTTACCAACAGGAAAAGTTTACCATGGCACCACACAGTCAGGCGCAATTTTAAAGTATGTAGATCAACATACTTTGCTTTGACGAATTGCACGTAGAAGCTCGTACGTAGAAGTACGCATCTTGACACTGAAAGTAGATACTGTTGCAAATCTATTGAAGAGTTGTAGCCTATCTTGCAAAAAGTAATACATTAGTGATAATATACAATATACATTGGCGTCAGATAGCTTTTCAGTTTTAGTGAAAGCAATTATTTTGACAAGAGCGTATTTTCCAGTTATAACTAGCCGCAGCTTGTGCCTTGATTTATTAATTTTAGTCTTGAGTTTGCTTGCTTTCTCTGCCACTGCTTTAGCACTTCAGCATTTCAAAAGTAAGCTTTTTGCTTGCAGGTTTTACGGCTAAGGATGCGTAGAGTTACATGCAATCGATTCCCTGTTAAAAATTGCTGATTGATTTGACCGCGTCGCTTTTGTGGAAAGTGCTTACTTGAAATTGAAAATAATGTAATACATTGAAACCTTTGCGATTTTGAAGCATTGTTATGAATTGGCAAGAAACCTACAAAGCACAGAAATTATTCATTATTTTAGGAAAGAGGGTCCCCACGTCAACTTAAAAAATGGGGACCCGAGCCAAGTAGCGCATTTGTCTCACCCAAAATTCACTGCTGCTCTGTGCGCTGCTATTTTGTGCAGCTTCGATCATATTTTGGGGGAAACTGGTTGAAATTCAAAGAGTGGGAACCAATGGAAAAGCCACGGTGGTAACACGCCACTACGATGGTAACACACCACTACGATGATAACACACCACTACGATGATAACACACCAGTAAGATGATAACACACCACTACCATGGTAACACACCACTACGATGATAACACACCACTACAAACCACTACGATGTTGACACACCACCACGATGGTGACACACCACTACGATGGTAACACACCACTACGATGGTGGCACACCATCACATATCTGGGCATAATCCACAAATCGTTTGCTGTAGAGAGAGAACAACAAACTTGAACTGGGATTTTGATGTGTTTTCAATCAAAAACAAAAATATATAAAGATATATATAGATCTTTG
>JGI24159J19872_10003037_pt1 | contig 20571 bp, 16 predicted proteins | sample Ectturendosymbi4_FD_19872 | JGI IMG/M metagenome (IMG submission 19872) | reverse complement strand
AACAACCCTGGAAACAGCTCAAAACATTGAACTGCATGTATTTTGAGTATTTAGGAAGCTGTAAAAAAAAGTTGCAAAAGTTGCAAAAACTTGCCCTAGTTATTAGTTTTGCATTGTGTCCCATTTTGGTGTTTAATATTTCTGTTGAAATAATTAACTATTTCATCAAAAGCCCTAAATTTTTATCTGGTGTTGTGTGGAACACAATTACTCTGCAGAAGGTCATCAGCTTTTCTGAAAGTTCAGAAATACACCATATTATTAGGCCTAGGCTATTTAGGTATTATAATTAATTTATCCACCATGCCAACACCAGTTTGAGTTCTCCATCTGTTACAAGCAGAAAGTTGTAGACATGTATTCTATGACTTAAAAAGGTTGAAAACATAGATCAAAAGATCATTACTTGCATAAATATCTTCTAGATCCAAGAACCTATAGGATTTCTTTGAACTTTGAATATTGTAATAGAAAAGAAGTTGGGAGCATTGGAATGTGAGAAAACCTACTTTGATTATCACACATCCTATGTCACAGTCCTATTCAGTTGTGCCCCTTCCACAACTCAGGTTTGCACTGCTGAGGAGCAACCTTGTTCTAGTTTAAGGCAATCAAAAGGATGCCAGTCTCAAAGATCTTATGAACATTGACTTCAGTCTAATTCAGCTATGCCCAACTGAAGTTGTTCACTGAGCCAAAAATTATGTCACTGTTAATCAGGGCCGCACATTGAATGACATTAATAATGAGGGTTGTACATTGAATGACTGGCTTTGATCTTCACAAACTAAATATAGTTCAAGCTTATGTACTAAAAGTTTGTTTGGCCCCTGTAACCACTTCGTAAGTGTGATTTCATATGCAGGTTTAGTGCCAATGGAACAAGGGTAGAAATCAGGAAACCACTATAGTAAAACGTTTTGCACCAATGTGTCAGTGGACATATGGAAATCTCCCAGCACACAGTACAGGCGTGATAAGTTGAACTGAGGACCACTGCATGAAAAATGTCAAATTTAAGATTATCAAAATAAGGTCAGGTTGTCAATAGGCTACTTATACTTCAGTGAAAACCTGAACTGGGCTGCACAAAACCTTTGACTGCGTCGCATGTGGACAGCAGGTTGGACATAGCTGGTCTAATTCTTTGGCCCATATGGTAATTCTTTATAGCTGTGATGTGGATAAATGTGCCAGTGTCATTACAGTCACGTTTCATAAATGAAACCACAACATACATCTACTCATCACACATCTGTATCATGTAGGTTTTGTTAGATTAGTTTTTGTTTGTAACTTTTTGTAACCTTTTGACCACCCTTGTCTCTCCATCTTTGTCCGGAATTATTGTTTTTCATGGAAGCTGTATTTGTGTGCACTTATGATATGTAATCATGATCCATCAATAACAACAATTAAAAACTTTAGGTGTGTTGCAAGCTTTTGAAGAATGAACTGGCAGCTTTGCTTTCATGTCTTCTTGATAATTAGGACTTGCAAAAATCTATGTTCTAGTAATTAGTCCAGCCACAAAGGTGATGCAGTCGAATCTATCAGCAGAATTAATAAGAAATTTATTTCATGTTTAAGTATCTTTAGTCCTGAAATGCTATGCAAATAAAATATATTCAAATATAATCCAGTTCATATATATCCAAATTCTCTGTTTGAATAAGATTTTTTCAACCGTGTCACCTTTATGAAGACTACAGTAATTTATTTGAACATAAAAAGTAAATGCAATTTATGAAAGAAAATGTAAATCAAATACACACATTGAAAATGAGATGGAAGATAAGTAATGCATGAAGAGTTGATAAATATGCATACAAAGAAGTGAGATATCGGTGAGAGAAACAAGTGTAGAGTATATAGCACGAAAGCCATGCAGCAGCCATGATATGATATTACAATGTGGATGTAGGTATCTGGAATGCATGACAATATGACAACTTGCAAATATGAACAGTGCAGACCTTGAAGAAATATGGCCACAAGTGCCATTGACTATCGTAAAGTACCACAGTTGGAATAAGACTAAAGTGAAAATCCACAAGGTCATGGAGAATCTGTTTTTCATAATGGGAAAACAGCTCACATTGCGATCATCATTGGTTTGTGTGATTCCACTAATCATTCACATTGACTTGTCAAAGTTGATGTAATTTCTTAAATCCAATTTTTTTTGTAAATTTTTTATGTTTGTAACAATAATAGCTTGGTGCTAATACAATTTATGACAAATGCATATGGCTTCTTCTTTCAGCTATCTTTTCTGCTAGTCTTTTGTTAAGCTTGGTGCATTCTGGTGCCATGACTTGTTGTGACTACAAGGGGCTTGAATGATGGTCTTTCAATGTCAATTGTCAATAGCTTGTGAGTTTTGTGGGAGAGGGATTCATGAAGGATAGCAAGAAGCCTGACAGGTTGCTTTGTGTCTTGGTTGTAAGGATGTATCCTAATGTGGAAAGTGACAATTATGGGCTATTTTTTCAGTCACAGACTGAACTTTTTTAAATGACCAAAAAAATTAAGACAATTTGGTTGGAATGTCTGAAAAGATAGGCTAGTGAATACTGTATCGAACAAGTTCTAAAACTATTATGGGAGAAATGACAAAAATGTTTCAGCCAAAAAAAACAGGTCATGGGCACCTGTGCCACTGCAAAAATTAAACCCTTCAAATAGGCCTTGCAGCAATAGATGCAGAGCGACCACACAACCTGTTAATTAGCTGATGTCACTACGCAGTGCCTTGACCTTGCTGAGTGTTTCTTTCATTCTCTTACTCAAAGAGTGCCACTACAAAATTTATTGAAAATGAATGTGCAATGAGTGCCACTACAACATTTATTGAAATTATTTGTTTTGCCAGCTTTGCAATTTTTCATCTTGATTTAATCCAAATTTATTTGCAATCTAAATATTCGAAAAAACTTTGATTTTTGGATTCGAATACTGAAAGATTCAAATCCTTAGGATTTGATATTCCATTGTATGCATCCCTGCCTATGACACGCTCAAATTAAGCAACAACCCTATAACATATATTTTGGTGAACTCTATTGTGCCAAGCACTGTGTTCCACTGTAGTTCGGGTATGCTTTTGTTTTTGCACTATAGATGAATACAAAATATCTGGTTGATGATACTGTGTTGTGAATGCATGATAAACCAAACTTTCATTTGTGTCATTGTGGGTAGATTTTTTATAAACTAGTGAACAATTCTGCCCCATACATCAGTGACTACCATTGCACAGATTTAAGTAAGTACTAACTGAAACGACTATATGTAAGCGTTGCTAAAATCATGAAGCATTATGGGAGACATGTTTCTTAAAAAGCCAAACTCCCCAACTTCTTGTGCTTGGACAACCATTGATTAAATTTGCACATGTTTCCACTGCATGCCATGTTTAGACTGTAGGGAAAAATGGCAGTAGTTTATGATAATTTACGTTTACACATAACCAATGATTCATTCTATGTGGAAGTTTTAAATGCTGGTTCTCATGATGTGTTAGTCTTGGATAGGATCAACTTTGACATAAATCTTCAATCAAATCGCCAAGATATACCTCCATCACTTGCAGAAAGTAAAGTAAGTTTTTGGGTTTTAATGTGTGTGTTACACTTAATAAGATTTGTGAAACCAATAATGCTTTTTCATCCAGCAAGTCATTTATGAAATCATGGAAGTGGCTACAAGTTCTGTGTGAGCTGTGCTTGCTAAGTCAAAAATGGGAAGTCTGCAATTGCGCATTTATGTGATGCATTTTGCTTTAATTTTATTTATTTTTCATTTTGACTTTTCAGGTAATATATGGCATCTTTGGCATTATTCGACTTGTTGGTGGTCCCTACCTGATAGTCATTACTGGACGTGCCAGGGTTGGCGACATTCTTGGCCATACTATCTGGAGAATAACAAAGACAGAGATAATACCATACAGGAAGTCTCTGTTGAATCTGAATGAAAATCAGGTATTGGTTACAGAGGCATTAAGAAAAGTGCAGTCCATCTTACGTTGTTGGTGTGTTTCCAACGTGATACTTCGCATGAATTATTCCTTTGCAAAATATTTATGCTGTTTGTGAAGTTTTGTCTAGTTTGTGGATATATTTTGTTGTTGTCAATATTGCTGCATTATTGGCAATCTTTGGTGTATCAGACAACAAGAAATTTGATAAGTAGTTGGTTGCTCACCAGGTGTATCAACTTACCAGTAGCACACTTTGTTTTCAGAGTTGTTTGTTTTGAGCAATGCAGAAATATTTGTTTTGACTTTCAGAAGGAAAGATCTTTGCAAATCCTCTAGTGCAGGGGTTCCCAAAGTTTACCTCAATACCCACAGGGAGTAATTAGATTAGATGTTGGGGGTATTAAACAGTGTTGGAAATTAAAGTCCAAATCGGGTTCAATTCCTCATTCTAAGAAAAATTGGTCACTGCCAAGAAACAAAAACACAAGTCACACTCTACGCATGAAGAAAATAGTAAATAATGTGACAATGTTTAACTGTTATACAACGTTGCTCAATTGAATTATTAGTATTAACACCCCATCATTACATTCGTACTAGCAACACTGTACCCACATGAAGGAGATTGGTGCTGATGAATGTGATGCAGCCTTTGCATTGACCTTTTTCCATACTACTCTAGTAAATGCATATTTCTTTTCCAGTTCTGGTTTATTTCTTTCAAATTTTTTGTTAATAAAGCTTGTTGAAAACGAATATCCAGATTGACGAAATTTTGACTTAGGGATATTGAGGCATTCAAACTTTTAGGACCACTGCTCTGGTGCTTGCCACATTTAATGCCAGACAACAGGTTTTTCCTAATGGGAAAACAGCTCACTTTGTGACTATCATTGCTTTGTTTGATTCCACTAATTCACTTGACTTGTCAAATTGGTCATTTCGTAAGTCCCATTTTTTATTTTCGGGTCCCTAGAATTGAAAATCGGGTCCCTAGAATCAGAGAAATTGGGTCCCTGCAAGTCCATACCAGGTGCCTAACGTTTTCCTTAAAAAAACCTGCCTTATATTTAACTTTTATTTATGTGGAAAGCAGTCAGTCAATAAATACAGTAGTACAAAACTTTAAAGTACAATAGACTTTGCTTATATTTGTATCAAATTAGTATGTAATTTATTTCTTGCCATGTGCTCACCCTCATCTATGTTTTAGTTCACATTAATCTGTTTTGCTTTTAGAAATGTGCTTTTGGTCTATGTTTGCATGTTGCGTGGTTTGTTAGTTCATGTTTGTTGCTCAGACATCAGACAATCAAACCTACTTGTCTATGTTGGAAATGGCTTTATCTGCAAACAGCTACTACTACTGCACAAGCTTTGACATCACTCATACCATGCAACGGCTTGCTTCAGCTGACACAGAGTTTCATTCTGAACCACTGAGCTCCAGAGCTGATCATCGGTAAGCCATTGAAATCTGAGTCTCTTGATCGGCCACTGCACACTCACGTGCAGTATTAACACCAATGCGTTTATAAACGCAAGTATATGATGTTATTCTGTAGAATTCATGAAAGGTTATGATTTTAATAGCGATTCTAGTTACAGCGTCAACGCTGCTTCGCGAACTGCATCTGTGTTCTAATCCCCAACAGCAAACAATGAATGGTAAATAATGAGATCGCTGCTTCGAATGGCTGAATTGGGCAATACGCTCATGAGTCAAAAGCCCGTAGTAGAAAAGAGTGGCAAATTTATACTGCGCTTAGTACGAGGAGAGAAACAAGCAGTGCAGTCGTTGCCTTCGCAAACTCACCTAATGGATGCAAGGGACTAATGAATCGCCCGATGGCGGCACTATACGTCGTATCAGAATGGCGGCACTACACGTCAAATGCTGTCAAATACACAGGGTTCCCCCGCGGTGCTGGAAGCATTGAATTGTGTAATCGGTTTTCAAATACCTTGAAAAAGTATTTAATTTGCCCAGAATGTTGAAAATGTATGGAAATTCTTATGGGAAAAAAATCATGAAGTTTCTTAGCAGAATCGTCTCTTATTCCACTGATTAGTTCAAATGTGTAAGCAATAAAACTGTATGAAAGGCCAGAGCAACTGACGTGCATGTTTGTTCTCATGAAAGCGTAGAAGACACATTAGGAATGGGGCGGGCAATTAATTTGTGTCGGGGGCCACTTCGAGAAGGTCGCGTTTAGTGGAGGGCCACACATTCCATTGGAAATAAAAGCAAGTCAGGGGTAATGCTAGCAAGTTTCGTTTCAAGTGGTCGTAAGTTGGAAGAGATATTAGGTTTGATTATTTTTCCTGAATGCTTCCGCGGGCCACGGTAAACGACGTGGCGGGCCACATTTGGCCTGCGGGTCGCTAATTGCCAACCCCTGCACTAGGATGTTCAAGGATTGTACAGCTGTCAGAGAATGGCCCACAATGTGTAAAATTGTGTTTCATGATTAAAATTAAATTGAAAAAATTAAGATGAAGTGTTGGTATTGATTTTTTTCATTCAACATTGAAAAAGTGTGGAGCATGTTTTTTGTAAATGTGTGGGAACCCCTGGATGCAGTTATGATTCAAGACCGCACTAAATGTAGCAAAACATTTCGATCGTGGAAAACAGCGCACAAAATATTCGGCGAGCCGCGTAAACACAGCGTGTTGAAAGCGCCATACGATTGGTCATGCCAGGCATGCCATGTCGATTGGGCTTGCTAACGCTGCACGTCTCTAACAAAAAACTTCATGCANGCAACATACTTTTCATGACACCAAGTTTTACAGCCCCGTACGTTCAGTATCACCGATTTTCTAGGTAAGAATATGTATAAAGTGTTTTTCTGTCAAGTACAGTTATCTTGGGTTGAAAAAATTTGAAGATGCTATTGGTTTTCATTCGCGCATTTTCTCTGGGGTGGATCATGGGGCAGTGGCTCTAGGAAGATTCGAAATATCTCACGCTGAACAAATAGTTCTGCTGGCTCCACACATTGAGACGGGACCAACCACGTTCGGAGATTTAATCACGCCACCTCGTTCGACGACCTCTGGGCCGCTTTCCCAGTGTGTAGCCAGCGGGGCTTGCCTCGCTAATCTTTTGTGAGAGATTATGGGCACATAGCCGAGCCAACGTAGCTGGAATTTCTTGATTCGGAAAAGTGGCTCGACATTCAGGACTTCATGAATTTCACAACTGCGCACTTTGTCGCGAAGTGTCACACCCTGAACTTTTCGCAAAAACCGTATATCTGCCGCTTGCACTTGAGGTAACTTCTTTTATTCAATGCCCAAGATTCATGACCACAAGCGAGTCTCGGAACAAATACCGATTAAAAAACTGACAGCTTTGGGGTGTTTGAAAGCTCCCGCTTCGATGCCACAGAGCAATAAAGCTCACGCAAAACTGCGTGTAGTTTATCTCCATCTGTGTGTCAATCTGCTTGTTCCGTCTTCCGCCGCCTTCATTCGTGAATACGACCCCAGGTACTTCCACTTCTCGACCTGCTGCAGTCTATTGCCGCTCGCTTGCAGCGTACACTGCCCGGGGTTTCCGGAGAGACATAACACCTATAGGTATTTTTAGTGTTAATTTTCATTTCCGCTTGGTCGCGTGTTGAAGACCCTGTTCAGAGGGTATTAGCAGTATCTAAATGTTAGCACAAAGCAACACTACGAGACTTCGTACTTTCATCCCCGACGTCGGCACCCACCTTCATGGAACGGCACTGCCAAGGACAGCGTGGGTCCGGCTTAACCGCCTCCGCATCGGTGTCGGACTTTTCCGCTCCTGCTTGCACGAATGGGGTATGGCCCCTTCTGCGGCTTGTGAGTGTGGCGCAGAAGAAAAAACCGTCGACCACGTCGTCCTCCAATGTCTGATCCATCGACTTACCCATGAGCTGCGTGGCCTGACGGTTTTGGATGATGAGACAATCGAATGGCTGCTCAGTACCTTTCCCGAGATCTACTGCGGCTAAGCGGTGGAGTGTAACAACTCGCTCAGACGACGAAGTAGAAGAAGCACAAAGCTAACGGTTGATCTTGCCGGTTCCAACAGTGACACCCTCATCGACTCGACTGTTACTGTCTATTTAGTTCATAAACACCATGAAAGGCAGTGGTGACTGAACGCTCCCTTGCCGGAGTTCAACACCCACGGTGAAAGCTTTAACACCGCCGACACGAACGCAAATTACTGCTCAGGAATACAATGACTTGACGGCCAGTAACAGGCGGCCATCAACGCCGCACTTATGCAACGCTCCCCAATGCTTTTCACGAAAGACCTGGTCGCATGCTTTCTCGAGTTCGACCAAACATGTGTGGACGTCTTTGGCATACTCGCAAGATTTCTCAAAAGTTTGCTGGATAGGGGAATTTGTTCTGTAGTACTACGGCCGGTACGAAAACCGCACTGGGTATCCTTCAACTTCGGTTCAATTATTTCGCGGCATCTTTTATTGTGCTCTTAGCATGTACGTTTACAAGGAGGCTGAGGAGAGAGATGCCCCTGTAGTTACTGCGTTTCCTCCTGTCTCTTGTGTATGGGGATGATCACCCAAGCTTGCCAGTCTTTCGGTGACCACCCAGGATACTTGATACACACGAGTCAGCCGAAGAACTACACGATTCAAGGTTTTCAGGATTTCAGGTCGGATTTCATCGCAGCCTTCCAGGCCTTCGATGTATTGACTGCTCGGGAGACTTCGGCTACAGTGATCGTATTTTCCTCTCCCAGTGTATCTCCTGCGTATCTGATGGTGGGAAAGTGACTGGATTCAGAAGGATATTCTCGTCATTGCCGATTAAGACACCATTTTGGTCTGGAGTCAAGTTTATACCCGAAATTCTTCCAAGATTGCATTGTGGACTTTTCACCTTGAGGTCTGCGGATTTTCGTGCCTCAGCGTATCGAAAATGCAAAGAAGATGCGGCTTTGTGGGAGTAGAACAGTGTCCGCCCAGCTCAACAGTGTTAGAACCACGACGCTTAGTCGAAGAGATGCCAGCAACACCCAGGAAATACCGTTTGGCTTCCTCAGTCAGTTGGTGTTCTTTTCCTGGAAGGGAACTTGTTGGTCCGTTTCCAATCACTAGCGTGTTGCACGATTGCCGTTTGTGTGTGGCTTTCAAGTGTCCTCAGAGAAGAAGCATTCTGCGCTGACCCCNCCGATACCCTTGATACACAGTGGGCACAATGTGACTGATTGTGCATTTTTCGAACGGGTCCCTTCTGCCTNAAGCCCAACCGCGGTCCTTGGTCGGTGCGCGACGGGTTTGGTTGATTTTGCGCATTCATTCCGTTGGACAGCCCGGTCGCGCCATTTGCGCAGCAACTTTGGCGATATATGAAGTCGCCAACTTTGACGATATATTCGCGCAGCAACTTTGGCGATATATGAAGGTGTTGCTGCGGGCACGTTTGTGTGGGAAAGGCATTGCATTGAATCTACTGCAATCGCAGTCATACGGCAATCACTACGCCTGAAACGAAGAGGCTGTGCATTGCGCTATCACTTTTCTTTATAGGATGGGTTTTGATTGAAAAGGTACCGAAAACATCGTCCAGCCTGTTTGATAAAATTAAGAAACCAACCCCAAGAAAATTTTGAGAAAAGTTCCAAGGTTAGTCAAAATAAGAGTAAGTCCTTGGCAGTTATTCGGACAGTTGCGCCTTTTCATTTCAAACCCTGGATGTGAAGTAGTTCAGTCGTTTATATGTATGTTGAAAACACATGACCTCATTCCAGCACCTTTTGTTCGATTAAGTCAAGATTATTTCGTTGCGTGGAATTCAAGAATTTTCATAAATAGATTTTTAAACGTTACCAGCTAAGCTACCTTAAATTCTGAGCGCAGCGCAAAAACGGAGAGGAGCGCACGACGCCAAGTAAAAATTTTACGTAAAAACCTCCAAGTTCGATTATATTAGAGGGTCATTAAATCCAAAAGAAAATGAATCTAGCAGTTGTAAGAGATGTACAACACATGATAGTACAACAATAAATAAACTTGGAACATTTCAAAACAAATGTGAAATTCAAGACTGCAAACGCCCTCAAGCAGTTGGCGTAACTGACCAGGCGAGCAGGGGTCGAGTCCCCCCTGGCAAGCTAAATATAAACACCCGGGCCCCGACTTAGCTTGCAATTTGGTATTTAGTATTCTGTTGGTTTTCAGCAGGTTGTTGTTTTTTTTGCGTTATTCGGGGTGTTTTCATGTTTTTTAGCTAATTTAGAAATCCACATTGTTTTCTGAGTGTTGGCGAGCGGCTCCTCTGCGGTGGCCAGTGGGCCTCCCTCAGCTAAGTTTTACTCTTTTACTCCCCTGACTCAAACCTGCAGTGACGCAACTGCTCCCCCCCCTCAGTGTTAACTTCTACTTCGTGTGCTCAGGTTCTTCTGGAACAGGCACGCACTCCGCGAGTTTCTCGACCGCGCCGAACTCCAGAAGTTCGCCGTGCCGGTCGTGCACGGCTTCGTCTCGATCACGTCCTGCTTCGCGCGCGGGCGCACCTTCGACCTCGCGCTCGTCTCGCGACGCAGCACGCTGAGAGCGGGCACGCGCTACTTCGTGCGCGGCATTGACAAGAACGGCGAGGCGGCGAATTTCGTCGAAACCGAACAGATCGTCATCTACGCCCGACACATTTGCTCGATTGTGCAGACAAGAGGTTCGATACCACTTTTGTGGACGCAGAAACCCGACTTGAGGTGCGTGGTGGTGGTTTTACCAACGCTAAGGAACCGCATTCACAGTCGATCCATAGGTCTTTTAGATAAAGTTGTCGTTTTGAGCAAATGATACTGTTGTTAAGTTTAATGCCCGGGTTCTATTGTAGACGCTGTTAGTGTTATGTTCTATAAGGTTGTCGTTTTGAGCATTGCACTGATACTGTTGTTCAGCTTAATGCACGGGTTTTGTTTTATGGCGTAGTTACTGTTATGTTCTTTAAACGTTTGTCCGACAGCTTTGTGAATTGCTGTTGATAGCGATATATTTCTTCTGAGCAGTCCTAGCAAAGTTTAAAATTCGCTGTGAATTAGACTATTGTTTGCTGCGATGCATGCGGTGTTGTCGATAAACACTGAGCTCAGTCGACTTGCTGCTTCAGGTATAAGCCCAAGCCCCTACTAGCCGAGGACAAGACTGAGCATCTCAAGTTATTCAACCGTCATTTCGATTCACAAATCGTGACGTACGGCAAGCAGGTTCGTGTGTGGCTTTGTGACGCAGAAAACGCAATTGTTTGCGTTGTGCGCATTTCAAAGATAACAAGTTTTTAAGCGACTGACAACAGAATTGGGAATAACGTTGGTCTATACAGAATAACGTGGCAGCATATGTGATAATTACGTTTTTCCGGGTAGATTACGCGTCGCTCAGACTACGACCAACGTGTCTGTTTGTGTGACCGGGATACTGCAATTTGTATTTTTCTTAAAGACCCGGTAGATTTTACTTCCAGTGTGCTCATAAGTATACGTGCTCCTTGCGGAAGTTTCAAAGAGCGATTGCTTGTTGTGATAGCACGGAAACATAAAAGATTCATCACATTTTTAAGGTGTCCAAATAAACGTTTTTTCATTTAATCACGGCTTTTGTTTTTTATCAAACAATACGTTCAATTCGCTCACCAGAAAGGGCAAAGTTGGAAACGAAGTGAGGAATGTCTGAACTAACATTGAAGCAACATGCACAACCCAAGTGTAGCCGCGCAACTAAGAAAACGTATTTTGAACTGACCTCAGGTTAGCTGCAAATAAGCTCCCGTTGCTGTCCTGGCCAACAACAGATTTAGTTGAACACCTAAATAGCCTGGCAAATAGTAATGGCGGTTGTATGCGCTGGCAAGGGTAGATCTGTCCCTGTTAAGAATATATTCACATTGCCTTAGTAAACGCTATCATATTACTGCAAGCTTGAAAAAAGTTTTTCATCCTACTCGCTGNCTTGTAANAGGTTGCAAAAATGACGTGCTTGTNTGCAGGTTGCAATAAATCTGGTCAACCACAAAGGAAGTGAATTGACGTTGGCCAAAGCCTTTCTGGAGGCGGTCAATGAGGCGAAGAGTCAAAACGTGATATACGAGGCTTTTGACTTTCATCACGAATGCGGTTTAAACAGATGGGACAGACTGAGCATTTTGATGGACAGGATTGCGCTTGATCAAGATCAGTTTGGTTACTTTATGCAGGTAAAGAAATTGTAATTTGCTACTTTCACTGGCTTTTCAAGGAAAGCTGCACGATCTCATTCACGTTTTCTAATCTGAACGAGAACAATGTTTGTGTTTTCTTCCAGAGCTGCGGAGTCAAAGTTATTCTGGGCCAGTGGAGTCTTGGTTGAAGCCAGTAAAGTTATCCTAAATCTGTCCCAGAATTTCACGTTAGGAAAATAGTTTTTCCTTCGCTTTCTATATTTGCGATACGTTAAATTTAGCTGCAACAACTTTCTGCGACGTCTTGCTTCCTCGTTCTGTGATCGGAATACATGTCGAATCTTTTCGCTTTGCAGTTTTGTTCGACATTTTGAATCTTCCACTTGCACGTAATTTTTTTCTGGGGTTTTTGCCATTGGTTAGTACAACCGTGGGGTTTGCTGTAGATTGCAAGACTGAACATCTTTCGACGATTGATAGAAAGTATTGTATTTTCCATTTTTTCGTCATTAGTTAGTGACAGCATTGCCCAGCGTAGTTGACCTCGTGGTGGTTGACAGCATGGTGAATGAGAGCAATTGCTGCTGGTGGAATTTGTACACAATGCTGTTACTCCGTAGTGAAAATACAACCCTTTTCTCAATTTTCGGTTTTGAACATGTTAAGGAGCGTTAAAAAGTTGTATTATCCTATCCGTCTCCTTACAAGATTGATCACCGTGTTTGATTACCTCTACATAAAACCATGGATTTATTACAGTAAAATAATCGTGCCGATGCAAATACTTATTTTTGGACACATCAGATACAAATATTTTGTGGTTAGTTCATAATGTTAGTCCATTACTCTGTCCGCTGTACTTGATGACTGTTGAAGCCTTTTTAATACTGTACAGTGCATTACAAACTGTAGCGGTAAGACAAAGCTGTATAGTTGCAAGAGGTAACCTGGAGTGATATTACATGAGTCGCAGTCGTGGTACCTGAAACAAGAGGAGTCGGTGTTGGAGTCGAAGGTGTTTGGTATCGACCACACAATCCTGCTTTTTCAGCATTTCGACGCTTAAACTAAATATGAGGAACTGTCATTTAAAAAACACAATTCGCCAGGAACGAACAATTCCTGCACCCCACATTGCTTAAACCAAACAGATCTTAACGGCCGGCCACCCACCCAAGCGCATGAACAGTTGTTATTGCATGTCAGAAAAGTATTGAACTAAAAGCTGTTTTCTTCTGTTAGAAGTATTTCTATGGGGGCCGCTCGTAAAAAGTTATATCGCACACATTTAGCACTAAAAACTGGTAAATAAGACATATTTAAGCTAAATCGGACACATTTAGTTAAATCGGCGCAGATTTAGCTAAATATGCGCCTATTCTGTGCAGACTGAAGCAAGTCTGTCTTATTTAACAGGTTTTAGTGCAAAATGTGTCCGACATAATTTTATACGAACGGACCCCGTATATTTCGCCGTTGTCTGTTGGTTTGTTGCGTGTGGACCCAGACCATCGCTTAAGCCGATGCTTGTTGCGGTTGGCCGCCACAGGACCGCGACGGCACAGTCTTCATGAAGCAGTCCGGCGTCTTCCGCACCAACTGCCTGGACTGCCTTGACCGGACCAACGTCGTGCAGTCGCTCATCGCCCGCCGTTCGCTCGACAAGCAACTCACGCAGCTCGGCGTTTTTCCACCTGGCCATTCAGTTGAGATGGAGGTAAAGCTCCCACTATTTTCAAAATCCGCTTCGGGCCGCTTAGTAACCTTTGTCAGCTTGTATTAGATTCACAACGATTCGTTGCTTTGCTGTTTGACCGAAAGCGAAACATTGCGATGCCTGACACGGTCGTTTCCGAAATGCTTAGACTGAGGAAATTGCATTCTCAATATACATCCTCAGCCACTGTACAAGAATATACGACTTGCCCCGTGAACGCATACTGTCGAGTCGAGCGAGGACTCGATGCGCTGTAACCTGACATCACTGAACGACGAGAATGATCTTCCGATCTTCTTGACGAGAATGATCTTCCGTCTTAATGGTAGTACAGGCTCGACACGAATTCATTCAATGGCATTTTGAAATATCGTTTAACTCAGTGGTTCTCAACGTTTTTTGACCCGTGGGCATCTTTTCAAAAAAATATCCAATGGACAACTTTGCTATGCTGACACCTCATGAACAAGAGTCCAAACTGTGTTACAAATGGGTGGTTTTACGTGATTTATTGTACAGTAAAGGTTACAGTTTTCAGGAAATTTTAACCAAAGATTTATGGAACCCACTCTAGACCACTAAAAATTCCAGATGGACCACGTTGAGAATTATTATAAGTTGGTACAGTAGGTTGGGCAAGTGCCGCCAAAGCTGGTAGGCTGGGTTCGATTTGGTAGGCTGGGTTCGGTTAGGCTGGGTTCGGTTCGAAGGTAGGCTGGGTTCGGTTCTGGTAGGCTGGGTTCGGTTCGAAGACCCTCGTTCGGGTCTTACCAGAGACTTGTAAAACGGCACTTGCGGTCTGTCCAGCCTCGTGCTCGGGGTTGATAGCGATTGCAACAAAACGGTTGCAACAAAAATGCAACAAAACGGTTCGATTGCAACAAAACGGTTGCAACAAAAATGCAACAAAAATAGGCGAATGCAACAAAACGGTTCACGCGCCGTGCTGCCATTGACTCGCCAGCAGTGTAGCCACGGCGCAAACAAACGGAGAAGGGCGCCGCGGACCACTCGTGTCAGGCCGAGAGTNCTAAAGCGAGTGTGGACGAAACTTAACATTTTGAAATAAAAGCGATAGAACGATTGTTAATCTGTTGCGGTTCTTGCTTTTACATTGATTGTCGAATACGTGTTAAAAATGCTATAACGTTGTTCATACAGTCGCGAAATTTGAATATTCACGAAAAGGGACTAAGGGGCACATACCCAACGAGATCCTCAGGCGCAGAAGTAATTGGTGTGAAGTTTTGTGAAAACCCGCGATTATGTCTTCAACGGCTTTTTCAACTGTCCGTGCTGGCAGACGTTAGCTTCCTGAAGTGCAAGCACTCTCACTGCTCAATTCTGTTTCCCCAGCCCGACCTCGATTTTCTTCTGAAGCAAGTATGGGCGGACAACGCCGACTATTGTTCACGGCAGTACGCCGGCACTGGCGCGCTGAAAACCGATTTCACGCGCACTGGCAAGCGCACCAAATTTGGACTTCTGAAGGACGGCTACAACTCGGCCGTGCGTTACTACAAGAACAATTTCGCTGACGGCTTTAGACAGGTAAGCACAGATACCACCCGTTTGTTGAAGTCGTACTCGCGAGCCAGACGAGTCCTTGTCGCTGGCGAAGCAATATTTTGGTAACTATGTTACGTTACGATTACGTCCGGAATTTCACGTTACGATCACGTCTGGAATTCGTTTCAGGATTCAATAGATTTGCTCTTGGGTAATTACGTCGTGTCCGAATCGACTGCGTCACCCTTTCCGAGCGAGCAGCAACGCCGAACGCCGGCGATCCTCTTCTTCACCTACGCCGTGTTTTCGATCATCGTGATCTTCGCACTGATCCCTGCCGCAGGTTTCGGCGAGCAGCTGAGCTACGTCATGCTCTGGGGGGGCGCTACCGCTCTGTTGGCGTTGTACTTGTTACGCAACGGCAATAACTTCGTCAATCACCCGTGCTTGGTTCACGTCAAGGAGAAGTGCGACTGAGGTCGTTGGGGCTCGAGGCATCGCGCGCGGTGCTCTTTGCGTGTTTGGCTGTGAAGTTGCTCTTCGATGAGTCGTTTCGCTACGTTTGAAAAAAAAACTAATGATTAAAAATTCGGGTTTTGTTTGCGTTCAGATCCCGTAAATCGCTTGCGTGCAATCAGTGTGACGTCACAGCGCAAGGTTTTGAAACTGCGGCGATTCTTCATCGGCGTTTTCTTTCTGTCCTTCTCGCGACATATTTCGAACGTTGCTCAAGCGTCTTTTCCGCACTTTTCCTTAGTTACCCGAGTGTCCATCCTCCTTACTATACGAGCGCTGAGCGTCAAGGGGAAATTCGTAGACTGATATACGGGACGCACAACTCTTGGCCAATTCGCTTGGCAAGAGAAGTTGCGCGAACATCTTTACGCGCTGTCAGTTTGAATCAGCAATGGTTAACGGCGTACAGTTCCTGCGCTGTCGTCGCAGCAGTATTCGCTCGCGTTGGTCGTTTTTTTCCATTTAACGCATTTCCTTTTTCAAGCGAGCAGTAATCAATAGCTCTTCGCTTGTTGCCGTGGCGTGACCATCTATCTTGCCAACCCCCTTCTTCCGCTAGCGACCGCGCCGATTGGCTTAAACACTTCGCCCAAACGCAAAGGCTGGCGACGCGCTCGCCTTGCTGTAGCATTCACGCCCGCCACTCCACACAGCGTTGTTTTGTGGGCAGGTTGTGAAGTTGTGCCAACTTGATGAGCAACTGACCGTCAATACCTGAGTTGATCATTTGCGCAGGGAGCTTGAAAAAGAAATATTCTCGTCAGCCTCACAAGACCTTATTCCCACATCGCGCGCGTGTAGTGGACGGTGAGCTTGTAAAGTTGCCATTTTCAGTAGGAGCGGGTGTAGAGAGTTCTCGACCGCGCGTACAGCATCCAGGGCGGTTTCGATGCGACACGTCTGTAGCAAATAAATGCGTCTGATGGCGTTCGGTTGTTTGAGGGTGATATTGACCTGATAAAAACACATCAGTTGAAAACAGATCTTTTCCTTAAGCTTATTAGAAATGGATGTTTCACCTTCCAATGCCCTTTTTTCCTTGAAGCGAACGCCGAAGCTGCTCACGCACGTGACGTATTGTCCTGTTTCCGTCATTCCATTCGCTTTTTCATATGGAGAGAGCGTGTGGAAATCCTGTCAATGGGGTCGCCGCTTATTACCAGCGAACCGCGCGTCAGTCGCGTTCCGTTGGCGAGTAATGTTGAAATATTACTGCTAGGTTGGAAACTGGCGATAAAAAACAACGTTCGACGCGCCCTGAACAGCTGCCCAGAATTTCTTCGCATTATATGCCTTTTCTTTTAAGTCGAAGTTCACGTGCTATAACTATTTCGGAGAGTTTGATAGCCTGCAGAGTGGGATTTGGTGTCGGTTTGACCATGTCGGCCACAATCAAGTCATCCTACCCCAAAATCCTACGAATATTGCTTCATCGCTTGTATGCTGCATATATTTCGGCCGATGCCAGTTTTTGTATATAGATCCCATGCTCCCGTGCCAAATCGAGCCACGTGTGTCGACCGTCATTCCATTTAAGGTGCCACGTGCCGCTGATCCTCGCCCGGCGATGAAGCAATGTATTCAAGCGTTAGTAGCTGCCTCAGTGTTCAGTCACTCGAAATAAGCTGCTGGCGAGTTTTCGTGCTTTTTGTTGTCCCCCGGTTATCTTCACCCTAACTCTATTCCTGTTTTGCGCAGGACAACCTTAGTTCCTGAATTTCCCTTTGTTTTTCTTCGGCGATCGCCAAAAGCAAATGACAAACCGTAAATGATGAGACATGGGCGTCGGAATAGGGGGTCTTGGCTTTTTGAAATGTGACATTTTCCAGTTGAGTTTCTAGCAACAAGTTTTCTTAGTTTCGAGTGGGAAAATAAAATTTTAACACTTTCCCCCTGGAAAAATCCACTGGGGTCCACCCCCCTTGGAAAAAATCCTTCCGGAGCCCACGTGATAGCCTTGTGTCGCTTTGGTTGCGAACTGTCTTCGGCAACAATGGTTTTCGCGAGGTTGCAATTGTTTCTGCTTTAAAGCGACACATTACAAGCAGGCGTTGCAAAAAACGGCGCTATGCCTTCTGTTGTAACGTTGGTAGTGTTTTCTGTTGGAAGGAACGCGTCGAGCCTTCCCCCCCAATACGTACATCAACTGTTCAAATCATGTTGTGATGTTGGCGCCTATTTATCAATCGTTTGTTTGTGAAGTAAAAGATTTCCTGAAGCGTCTGATCGTTTGCTTGTAGTTAACCATGCGCTGCAGCGGTCTTACTCGCCTGAGCAGGATTGCGAGGTCGGAGTCACAAGGAGTCGAAAGTCTTGGGGTGGAGTCGGATTCCTGAGATCACTAGGATTCGGAGTCGGATTTTTGTCCGACTCCGGAGGTCCAATTGAATCATTTTATACATGCACTCCGAAGTTTGAATTGGTACAATTTCTTTTGAAACTTTTATTGAAACAGAATTTTTGCTGTGCACCACGATTTCCATTGCGTGCTGTTTGCCACAAAATTGTTGACAACCAAACTTCATTCATGCTATGCTAAGGAGTCGGACTCGAAAATTTTGGAAAGGTCGCACATTTTACCTCCGACTACGCAACACTGGAACTGAGCAATAGCTTATAGCTTCGAAGGCATCTGGGAGCCGGAAGAGAGTCAAGGGTGCCTAAGACCAATTTAAACTTAGTTGTGAAAAATTTGTCAAAATCAGAAGCATCGGGTGAGTGCTCGTTGATTTATTATTAGGGTGGTGGTGGATGTGTCGTTTAAGCTATGTCCGTAATTTGTAACTTATGTCCGTAAAGTTGCTACCACAAGCCTGGATTGTTGTGAACCCCGTGTGCATTCGCTTGCCAAAGCACGCTTGTTTCCTGTGGACCTGTTTTGATGAATGCCATTCCACCCGCCACTGTTGTGAAACGGGGCAAAGTTTATTTTAGTGCCGCCAGCCATGAATTTTGATTCCCAAATCTGATTTCCATGACACGTCTCTGTTTGCATTCAGGCCCATAACCAGATTTAAGGTTTGGGAAAAAAATAAATTTTTAGGGGGAAAAACGTTTGATTTCAAAACAATTTTGTTGAAAACAACAAGATTTGAGGGGAACTGCCTCTGAATGTCGTGCCGTGGCTACGGGCCTGTGTGCACTCTCCTCACAAGATTTCTCCGGACTGGGACACAACGTGTATTCCTCATAGGTTTCCCTTCGTGCGTTTCTAACTTTTAGCTCAAATTGCGCAAAATTCGGGTCGAGTTTGTTCCGATGATTTTGTTTTGGTCGTTTCGAGGATTTTCTCGCCACCGCTGTTGGTGCAAACCTACGCATCTGCGTCGTGAAGTTCTGCTGCCTTAATTTTCTCGCTCTCCTATTCCTCAAATATTTTGTTGACTTTGGTTTTATTTACCAACTCTCACAAGCAAAAGCACCGATACCTTCCGCGTAAAAATGAATACAGCACAAGTGCTTTTGACAAATATATCGGAGTTGAGCTTGCTGCTTTTCAACAGAGAGCGTTGACGTGTAGAGCAACTACAGGATCACTTGTTGTTCCGATTTGGATATTGGCGTAGCCACTGCTGTCCACATCGACGCAGTTGCCTGAAAAGACGTTTCGACAGTGTAAAGTTGTTGAAAGCAACATAAAAGCTAGCATTTAAATTGGCAAATGAAACAACCGAGCGTGAACATAGGTTTGATGCTCTTTTTATATTGTGATTGTGCTTTACCATAATATCTCGCATTTGCTTCGAAAAAGCAAGAAGTAACCAAACGTTCAAACACAGATTATGTTTCATCAGCGAATGATTCCTATAAAATACCTCGGATCCTCACCAAAATTTGATAAAGATAAAAAAAAGCTTTTATGCAATGCAATTTCTGTGCATGATCTTGTTTTGTGAGTGGAACTTTGAAATCTTGCGGAGTCGTAAAAGGAACAATGAAGCAACAACCAACGATTTAAATGAAATCTAATTGTACGTTTCGAAAAATTACTGTTTTCATCTTCAGCAAAGATTCACGGATTATTTTTCGTAACATCCAGATGGTTTAATTTTAAATCGTAGGTTGTATGCTGCAGTATTGTTTTTCAAATGACTTTGTTGATTAATAAAAATTTCATTACATCTAAGCCTTTTAATTTCAAAATCTAAATTTAAAAAAAATAATTTGATGGTTGTTTTAGTGATGGGTATTCCGGGTTCTGCAAAAACCTTCCAAACTGCAATATTCAAAGTGCAGATATTTTGCAGATTGTATTGTTATGTCACAGAACAGTGGTGTCACGAGGGCCAGAACCGTCGCCAGAAAGTTGTCAATAGGGGAGCTTTTCGTTTGTGCGGGGGGGTTGACATTCAAATTTGACAAAAATTCCACTAGCTTATAGTGTTTCATATTTAAATTTGGGGGGCTTGGAGCTTTGTTTGGGGGGGCTAAGCCCACCAAAGCCCCCCCGTGGTAACGGGACTGACGAGTGCATGTGACTTCGGGAATATAAGTCCGTATGTAACCTCCTGGAAGAATTCTTGTAATTTGTGGAAAATATTTTGAAAAAAATTGCTGAGACTTTCGCGAACTGTTTGCAAATCTTTTTGCCTGTTTATAAATTACGTAAACATATGGGTTGATGAAACTAGGTTGGAACAGTCAAATGTGTTGTTTTTTCGTTTAGGTA
>JGI24159J19872_10003036_pt1 | contig 20572 bp, 11 predicted proteins | sample Ectturendosymbi4_FD_19872 | JGI IMG/M metagenome (IMG submission 19872) | reverse complement strand
TTGGCAACTTCAAGACGTCAGGTTGCTCAGTTGGGAGACCGACCTGTGCTCCTGCAACAACTAGGTTGACCCCTCAACTAGTAGGGACCTCTGCAATAACCTACAACCTTCAGTCCCTACAATATCATTGTCTACAATCACTATCACAGGTTTCAAACTTTGCAGCTTTGGCATACGTTCAAACTGATCTTCAACTGATTATTGCCAAATTTTGGATACATACGTAGTTCGAATGAAATGGTAAACCACAACATCTTCAAAAAAATATTGATGTCTATTGTTGAAAATGTCTTGCAACTGCGGAGTTTGAAACTTTTTAAAGAACTAAAGAAAGATAGAAACCAAACAATTAAGCTAACAAATATTACGCAAGAGCAGATCACAGTAAATCGCAGAAACCTTGCACTGGTCAATCGAAAATGAAATTGTCACTGCAGCTTTTATGTTTTTGTTGTCATTTTGTTTACCTGCAATGTACAATGATCGGTCCTTTTCTTTCGGACAAGTTTTCAACCATTTTCCGCAGATAGAACATCTTCGTTGTTGATGGCGGTATTCCGTGATCAGGCCACGATATATAATGAAACTGGGTCACTTCGCGGCACACCTGAAAACATAGGATTTGAACGTATACCAAATAGATTGAAACAGCATTGTCTTGCTTTGTTGTTACTTCAGTTTAGGCATAACATCTTTCGGACATTTTTACGATTAATTCTTTTGGTTTGTTTGACGTGAATTCCACTAATTTTTGTGATTAATGTTCATACATTTTCCTGTATGTAGGTCTCAATTTGGCGTCCCCAAAGTTCTGCGCCCGGTGTCCCCCCTTGCCCCCCTAGTTACGCCACTGTATGTATAAGGCACTTACTAAAAAAAACCACGCTTGTAGGTCGAACGCAAAGATCGTTAATTGTGTCTCAAAGTGCAGTCAAAAACGACCACAACTTCTATCAAAACTTACAAGAAGAACAAAATTTCTTTCCTGGAATAATCGAACGACATATTTTGGCTTCCCTAATAGTTACTGAAATAGTATATCTTTAGGATTTTCTAGCTACTGAGATCTTCAGCAAACATTGTATTGCGTTCATCATTTTTTGACCACGGTAAGCATTGTCTTTCATAATACTAAGGATGAAAGGTTTATCACTAAAAACAGTTTTTTTTAAGGAAAATGTTAGGTACCCGGTATGGACATGTAGGGACCCGATTTTCTCTGATTCTAGACCCGATTTTCTCTCTCTGATTCGATTTTCTCTGATTCTGTTTTAGGGACCCGAACCGGGTCCGAACCGGGTCCCTAAAACACCTTAAAAAAAACTGGTGAAAAACAATAGGAAGCAAAGGCTCCTTACCTCGCCGCGCTGAACACTGATTTTTCGTTGAATAATTCCTTCGAGAAACTTTTCTTCGGTTGTTGTTAACATGAAGTCTTCAATCTGGTTCTTCTTCGAGCCAATGTCAGGCCAGTAACGTTCACATTTTTTCTAAAGAGATGTTGATAAGACGCCAGAGAATAAACAAAAATAGATCTTTTTAACGCTACACAAATTTGAAAACTTGTCTTGCTGATTAAATTGGATTTTACAAAAATAGGTTAATTTTTCAATTTGGTCGCCCTTTGACGTTTTATGCTTTGTATTTTTAACCTTTGAATTTTATGAGTGCAACACTCGTGCCAGTGAACAACACCTGATTGCCTGAAAATAAACTTTTTCTATAACAAACGCGCGCATTTTAGGTGATATTAACGATTAGATGTACAAAATTCAATTCTTGCCACGGATTCATGTCCTATACAGTCTTAAATCTACTTCTTTGTTGTTTTCATAAAGTTTTTGTGACCAGTTTTTAGATCTCGGAAGTTACAAAATGAAATTCGGAATTTACGAACCAATATTTTACAAAAACCTTAACAATCAAATTGAATCATAATTCGACATGGTAGATCAAATTTACATGGTATTTTCGTAGCAAAAGCTGAAGAAGTTTAAAACATTTGGTTTCTTTAGGGTGTTAGCCAAAGGTTTGTATATAAAAAAAATTAAAGTTTCATTATGTTCGCTTTGTACTCCCAGTGGAGTGCAACGATTGGTCTGCTGGCGCTCATCTCCCCTTGCTTTGCGCCATGGGCCACGGGCTTCTTTCGCAGCGAATGCTGTACAGGTGGCAGGCCAACCGGGATTTCGACCGGACCGGGATTCGAACCGAAGACTAGAAAAACAGTACTTCCTGCCTGTCCAGTTTCGTGCTCAACGTTAACGGATAGGTGGAAGGAAATGGTTCACGCGCCGTGCTGCCACTGACTTGCCTTCAATTCAATTCAGTATTTAAAAGTAGCCGCGTGGCCCATGGCGCAAGCTGGCATAGATGGGTGCCGCAGATTACTCGTGACACTCTCGAAAAGAGTATTTAAAGCGATGACAAATGCAACCGAAACACTAACCGGTAACTATCGTGTCATCTTGGTCAGGGACGCCGGAATAGCGGTAGGGCAGGGTGTGGGGGGTAGTAAAGGAGTTGAGGGTAATGTAAACTCATAAAAAAACAAAAAATCGTTACCAGTCATGCTTGTTTCTGTTCAGCAACAACGTTGACTTCAAACATGATACCAGAAAATATTGCAAACCATTCTGGAGTTTCTGGGTGCGCAAATTGCTGCGATAAATTTGTTCCAATTCGATCGTGATAAACCATGAAATTACCTATGATACTTTTATAAAAAGACACCTCCGCCCCCGTTGCCCCCTTATGAAAGGGCAGGGGGCAATTCCCCTGTCACGCACCCGCTCTCCGGCGTCCCTGGTCTTGATTAAATAGATGCAAAAATAGAAGTTTTACAAGTAATTGTTTGATTTAATGGTGTAGCTTTAATGCAAAAGTATGGCATATAAGCTTCTTGTGAATAGACGTTGAGCTTGAGTGTTTCTTGAGTTTCCAAGGTAAGGAAGTTTGAAAAATTTATTAGATTTGTACTGGGATTTTGTACATTTTTCTATTTCTAATTATATTGCTACACGTCACAGGAAAAGACGACAAAACAAAAACTACTCATGAGACAATGTATAATAGTTGACATAAAAACCAGCATTCGTATTTCCACGAGTAATTGATAGCTTTCCTAACGTTTCTGGAATATGCACTATCCTGCATGTTCAGCTTTAAATTAAAATTTTGTTTTGAAGTACACGCGATGAAAAGCGGACAATGACCAAAATTATATCATCGAACATTTGAACTTATTTGGCTTTCAATTTTCGCGTGTCGATACCCGGCAAATCAATTGAAAACTTGTTAATGGCTACCCCTCAATATTTGAAGCACCTCCAAGCGTAAGCTTTGCCTTAGTAAAAAATGCATCTCAATCTATCGACGCTGCACAAAACTAGTGAAGTCAGATGCTGTTTTGCACATAGAGTAGCATTTGGTTTTTCACCAACTGTTTTTGCACACGAGCGGTGATTGATAAAAGCGTAGAGTTTGCGAGAAAGATCTCGAAAAATGAGAGTCACTTGCTGGTTCAGTCGCGTTCGTAAACGAAGCGCAAACTTACAAATAACAATACTAAACAATGTTTTGCTCATATACTTGATAACTGTATAGGTCTTTCAGGAACAGCGGTTCCAGAAAATTGCAAGGTCATTTTTTTGCCAAATACCGCAGGTAAGAATTAATAAAATGCCCAACTTTCGCAAACAGGAGATCAAAAGGGAAATTGGTGACGTTACCGTGCCGCAAATTAAAGTATTGCGACACAATTTATTTCTCAGTCGGTTTCGCAGAACTGCCCGCAGAGAACAAACGACGAAAGATCAGAATATTCTTGAGAAGCCTCGAATGCCACTTTAAACATAGGAAAGATGTCAAACATGCAGAAAATATGTTAAACTAGATCGGCCTTTTTAGTGTTAGAAAGCGATTAAACGTAAAAAAGACTACGTAGTTCTTTCGTGTGAATCGTTTTACTTTTCGGTTTTCTTCTTCTTTAGTAAGCATGATTATGATGGTGCTTTGTTGCTCCCACACCATGTGCCAGAAATCCGCGATTGTAGAAATTTTTGGGCCTTGAGTTGCGATGAACTTTTTAGGATAGTTGTACCCCTGGAACGTAATGTGTTGTTAATGCACATTAGAAAAGCGCTTTATAAAAATATGTCACCCAATAAAATTGTATATGAAATTTTGAATGAATGCTTTTAACCAAAACTTTCAAAATCTTTGCAGAAAAGAAGTTGTCTAAATTGACGTTATTCCATCCACTTTGCTTCTGTTGATAGAAACTCTTTTGGTAAGAATAGCAATATGTGAATTTTACTACTGTGTCTTAGGTACCGGTCAGAACTTACTGAGATATATGAAGCGTTAATGTAATCGGTTTGTCCTCGCCTTTCAACCAAAACTCTATGTTCATCATCTGAAAATACAACAAACAGTTTCATTGTAGGTTGATTCTTAATCTATTTACTATTTTTAAAATGAGAAGACCGTGACGTTATCTATTTCAACTGCCTTAATGACATTTGATTGAACTTCGAAGATTTCAATACTAATAAACCAAACGTACGCAAAAGACGTTTATCTTTCATTGCCTATTCGATAAACGTCGTTAATATGTAGTGAAAAAATGATTTGAAAATAACTATATTATTTAACTTGGGTAATTGCAAAGTTAAATGCAGTGGGCGATGAAAAATGCTTCAAACAATTTTATGGCGCTTCTTTTAGTTAAAATCGAATGCAATATCGATTTTCATCCCCAAAACCTTTTTTTTATGTCAAAAATACATTTTTGTAAATAGCAAAAGAATGTTCAGTAAGAAAATAGATGATTTTTTAGCATGAATTCTGCGGCCATATTAAAGTTTTGATCATCATTCCATTAGCAAACGCCCTTACATGGATAGATGTTTTTGTATCTGTTCTTGCTTGTATTTTCCGGACGGTGAGCAGTGGAGTGTGACGAAACAATCGCTTTTGATGATTCTTGTATTTTCTGCCAATGCAGAATTATGACACATACGCGTTCGTAACAAATCAGCCAAGCGTGACACTTGTTTCCTTTGTCGTTAGAACACCAAACTGAGGTAAAGGGACCAAGCTCTGGTATGCGCGGATGAAACGCGAGCAAAAACTCAGGATGCATGGCAGTTACCTTGCTGTATGTCAAAGTTTTAAATACACCAGAATCAGATCCTAGCCAGATGAGGTATTTTTTAAAATATAATAGTTTTATACCTTCTGTCAAGGCCTCGAGTGCTTAATTGCTTAAAAGTTGCATAGGCCTACTTCTTAAAATATGACAGCAGTCAACATTTCGTGAACCAGTCGGCATGATGCACAAACATTTCTGCTTCTAACGAACTTTTCTGAGCTCGTATGGGCTTTTTCATCAATCGTCCTAAAAAGTAGGATTCGTTATTATTTGAGAAGGCGGAAGACTCTTTTTGAGCCTCGTTGAAATTTACCTTTTCCTTTGAGCGTCTCACGAAGAGGAACAGTATACTGCTGAGCTGCTGCAGCCCCAGCCTACAGGAAGGTTAACGTACAGTAGCACACGATTTGTGAAAATACGTTTGTAGTTCATCACTGCAGACATCTTCGTATCTTATATCACAGGCTCACCTGAAATTCTTCAGTAAACAGGGCGTGCTTGTTTTTCATTTTGGCAACAAAAACTTTCTGTAGATTTTTTTTGTGAATGGTAGACGTTGCGGGTTCTTGAGAAATCTCTGCAGCGCCGATATTGGCGTATAAAGGAAAATCTTTGCCTATTCACATATAAACAAATTTATAGCGTAAAGACAAGAGGATACAGAAAAATTGTATAATAAAACGATTTAGTTGATGTTAACAGTTAGTTCAAGGGAATGTGCCGTAAAAAGTAAACTCAGCCTCTAAAAGTGGCAAAAATGTGTCGCACAAGAAATGCTATGAATTTTTTAAAATTTGTCTGAATATGCCCATTTAAGCATAAGATTGATATTTTCTTGAGAATATGCGCACTGAAGGAAATGTGGGTATCAATAATTTCTACAGATTTCTTGCAGAACTTTTGAGATACTTTCTGCTGATTTACCCCTGCTGACTTTGCTTGATTTTGAATTTAATAAAGGTACAAACGTTTTTTCTTGGATTTCATTCCAAGTTATCGGTTGAAAGCTTATTATAATAAGCCTTTGTGAGATTAATAATTATTAATGGAAAAAATAGCATTCTCAGCAAAGCGGTTAATTGTGATAATTGCAAGCCTTACCTTGATTTGCTCTGGTCCCTCCACTTCTTAAATTACCATATCCAGCTACCAAAATCTCCTAAATCAGTAGAAAACAAAGCGTAAGATTAAGACAAATTTGAGCAAATGGTAAGCGACAAGAAGCAATGAAACATTTCTTCTTCTTATAGCTGCTTATTTTAGCTTTAAAATAAAAGCTTAAAAAATAATTGCAAATTTCCCGTTGGCTAGACTTTTTCCACCTTGCTTCTTTCCTGTAGGTAATGCTGCATTAACTTATGCACGAATCTTTCGTATGTAGTCATCCTTAGCAAATATGTTTAAACGAGATCGACCTGTTTAGTCTTTAAATGCAATTTCATTTATGATGGTTTGGTAACAACCGTAGGCAAAAAAATATTCGGAGCCAAACATGCTTAGCGACATATACTTATACTTTTAAGTCACAAAACCAATATGGATAGATTGTTTGATTATGCATGGTTGCAATTTTTAACCTCACATTTCCATTTTGAGAGAATCAGGTGATTTTCATTGATGATGGGTTAGGCGGAAGAATACCCATTTGGTGGTTAAATTAAGATGCTGAAAAATCTACACTTATTAAAAGATTGGCACGGTAGGATAAAACTTTAAACACCTGCAAAGGAATTTGAGATTCACTTCGCATTAAAATATAAATAATCAAAGTATGAAAACAGTTTACATACTTTCTCTTTTCCTTGAGAAGCTGTTGTGGTAGGTTCTATTTTATTTGTTGCATCTTCTGTTCAAATTAATTTGAATTAATATACTTTTTAAAAGAAAACACGAAACCATGCATTTGAAGTAAGGAGTTTATTTTGGAGAGTCAAAATGATTTGCAATCGTAGATGATTTGCAATCGAAGCCTCTGCATAAGATTATTTGAGAATAGCATAAGCAAGAGCCCTGTGTTTATGTAAACCAGAACATTTTGTGTGTGAAAGTTCCCATTACGGACTGGAAAGCTACCAAACTTGGCTCTGTATCACCTGTTTGGTCATGACTCACGAACCGGAAGAGATAAATTAAAATCGTAGACCTTTGTGAAAGGGTACTGCAGAGCGCATCTTATGATGTCATTTTGCGAAAGTGTGACGTCACTGTGATGTACCCGATTTTTATTTCAAGCCGATCCCTGCAAGGGGATAACCCGAATTTTGATCCCTGCAGTATCTGTAGCGACGTCTTCAAAGGGTTGTTCAACTAAAAGTATACACTTTAGAAAAAGTTGTTTTTTTACACAAAATTTCACTAATATTGTCATCTTTGCAAAAACATTTTCGTTTTTTCACCCCTTCCATTTTCTAGTCTAAGAGTGTTAAACGTCCAAATATTAGGGGCGTTTTTTCACTGATCTTTGATAGTCCATCCATTAAATTGTCCTTTCAAAGATGTCTTTGTTGTCTCACGACGGCCAACAGTTCGTCGTCATGATCAAAAAGCTGATGTGTGAGCCACCATAGTGTTTCAGCGGGACTCAATGGTAAAAAAACAAAATTCCTCCAAACGTTCGATTTTATTTGTTTGGTTGGTTATTTGATATACTTGCACGTTTACCAAAACAAAAACAGTTTGATTATGCATGCAGGTAATCTTGTTATCAAATGCTAACATAGATACTAGAAACTAGCTGAATTAGACCAATGAAAATACAATTTTCTCAAAAATTTCAGATGAAAATGTATATATATATTTAGATTTTTTGGCTATAAAGTACATCAAAACACCATTCAAAAATGTGTTGGTTGTTTCTTTATGAAAAACTGTTCGTGGGTTGAGACCAAAAATATGATTCTGAGTCACTTTAGTGGCTTTCCCGTCCATAGAGGGTGGGGTTTTCTAACCAACCGACATGAAGGGATAGGAGTTTTTGAAGCAGTGCTATTCAGGTAACGTACAGTTAAAACGTAGCACTTATTGATTGATGTTTATTTTGAGAATAAGGATAATGACATCATTCCAACTGGTATGTTAATTGCTTGTTTTGCCAATATTTCTGATGCAAAATTGATTTAGGCAGCTAAAATACAAAAGAACACATAAACTTCTCGATGATGTTGATTTCTTCAACAAAGAATTGCTTTAATACATTCACCAAATTACGCAAGCTTATTATATGAAGCTTAGGCAGTGTAAGTCGTGCATTGGGCGTGGGATCACAGAAAAGATACTAAAACTTAATGTAAATAAGATTTTGCAAATTTTACTACAACCTATTTTTACATAGCAGCTGCTTTCTTTGATAGTGAAAACCAACGGGTAATGGAAAATATAGAAAAGAATTTCTAAACTGAAAGTCTGATGAATGATTGAAACTAAAGTAACATTCATACCGTTTGACACACGTTTTTTCGCTGATCGTCTGCGAACAAAAACATGCATAAGCTTTTCTTTCGTTCTCGCTCAGTTCTTTCGTTCTTGCACTCTCGCTCAGTGTTCCCTCCAAGATGCGCAACTGCACAATTGCGCAGTACCACCAGGCAATTTGCGCAGTGCTATCTCATTTTCACGCGCTTCCAACATTCAAAATTTACGGTATATATACAGCGCACAGCCCTTTTAACGCTAGGAACGATTCACTGTTTGCGTGTCTGCATGGCTGCGCAGTTGCATGCGCTTCGTGTGCAACAAAACAAACATTTGTTCAGTGTAGAATTTTCTTAGAGGGAACACTGCTCTCACTGCCAACTTACATCACTGCAATATTTTTACACGAACAGAGACCACTCGATTCTGCTGTGCTTTACATCGTTTTGAAACTTTTCACTGGATCAGATAAATTAATTGATGTAGAAACTTGCTTAGATAAAAGAAAAATGTTGAGCAGTTTTGTGCGCGTCACATTTCACTGGATAGAAAATAGCTCCCATAGCTATAAAATCACATTCGATCAACTCCTTGTAAGGTGATAAAGTTGACAGGCGTTTAATAACTCCAGTTTTTTTTATAAACTTTCGAATAATCAGCCGACTGGGTTCCGCTTTCATCTTTTTGCGATGCTTCAAACTTGCGCATATCTATAGTCAAGTACGTACTCTTCACAACGGAGGTAAGCAATGAATCGATTAGCAAATTAAAAAAAATCGATTTCACGTGGAAGCAAACATCCTCAGTCCTTATATTCAGCGAGGATTAGTATTGCTCTCCCTCAAGTACTGTACTTCATGCAGTGAAAACATTTTCAAACCTTCTGATGAGGAATACGATGAGTATTGCAACAATTAATGCCACTGCAGCTGCACTCGATGCGGTGCCGATCAAGAAGCCTGAAAAAACACAACTTGAACGTTTATGTTTTTTACCCAGCAAAATCGATAAACACTGGTTTAACTTGAAAAGTTTAAATTTGCTTAACCTGTTTCGGGGTTTTGTTGGCGTATTGGTGGTGAACACATTCCTCTGACTAAAGACAGATTGGTCGATCTTTGGCAAGAAATCACCGCGATCTGAAAATACAACTGTTACATCAGACAAAACTTATCGAATGCACAAAAAACGGAGGTCTTACCTTGAAAGTAGTTGGCCTTTGAACTTCAGGCAAAAATATTCTGTGTGAGCTGTATGGATCCAAAGTAAGGTTGTACACTGCTGTTTGATTCTTGTTGTAATCGAAAGCGAAAATCTGCAGTTTACATTCTGATAAACTGTTATACACAAAGCTATCAAAAGTTCTTTGCAATCAAAGCTTCACAGAATCAATGTTTGCAGTTTGAAATTTGGGTTTGTGTCAAAGAGGATTTCTACTCTGGCACATTGAAATGAAGCTTTTTTCTTAGACCTTTCCATTGACAGCGGAATGCACAAATTTATTTTTTCCAGTGAAACTGGGACGCACACATTTATTATCACAGTATTGCAAACATCTAAATTCGCTTCCAGAATGAGACACATTTTACGCATCAATCTTGAACGTGAAAGCGATCACTTGCTTTTCAGATTTTGTTTTGAAGTTTTTTCAAAATCTTAACATCAGTAGAAGTCTAGGAAACAAAATAGACTTACTTGATATAAAAGTGTTTGATTGCTGGGATGGACTGGAATGTTAATTGCGCAACCTGACACAGACGATACGTTTGCTGTGTTCACAGGGGCAGGGGGATTTAACTTAGGAATTGTTATATTAGTCCTCGATTCAACCACATGGCTGGAAAATTCCCCAAACGTAGCAGTCATCTGCACAAAAACAATCCTGACATCAAGTTATTTGAAACTTCACTTTCTTCTTTTTATTCTCAATAATACCTGAACTCTGTAATTTATCTCAGGTAGTAATCCACGCACGGTGGTTTTTGCACTGGTGTAGTTTAAGTTGGTGGTGAGGACATTGTTTCCGCTCGTGCTGATGGAAACCTAAAGTATATCAACGGTTTTGCAATATTTTGCACTGAGTTGACTATGCTAATGATCACATGAAAGTTACATGTTTTGTGTCGCCTAGAGATGAGCGGGTTAACATTTTCATTTGAAAAAGCGTAAAGCTAGTGGTAAAGAACATTATGATACAATACGCAAGCAGGTTAATTTTTATGAACCGATATTTTTTGACCTTATATCAACAGTATCAAAAGAAACCCAATTTTTGTGAAAGGTTTTCGGTAAATAAAAATTGCAAATTAAATTTAATAGTTTTTGTCCGTAGCCACTTTACTGAGATTTGAAATAGTTCGTACCTTGAATGATCTTAACCTGGACTTTCCCAAATTAACGAACGCTGAAAAACTTTGTGTCCATGTTAATTTGATGGAAGACTCCGAACAAGGTAATGTTTCCGCAAAGACCATCACTAAAAATATATATATATATATATGCAACTAAGTGAGCTTGGAACGATTTTAATTTTTTCTGCAAACGAAGTGAAGCTCGGACGTTCTTCGAATGCGTGAAAGCAACAGCCGTGAAAAACCAGTGATGCACGTGAAATTGCATGGTTGCTTACGACGAACAGCTGCTTTCATGTTCGGTGAACACTAATTTAATGAAGTGTGAAGCGTCACATTATGCAGCACTCAGGTGAAATATATGCCTGGAAGTAAAGCAAGCAAAAAATATTATCGATCATTATCATACGCGTTTGAATATCAGAAGTCAATTGCGTATAAGTCAAACGTCAAGCGCGAGTAGTGATATGGAATTAGTGTCAACATTTGGTGAGGGCAGTTTTTATTTGTCAGAGATTAGATAACTTAGCGTTTCTAAAAGTAGCGGGGGGCCAAGCTGAGGTCTATCGTTGATCAAAATCGACAACACATTCACAATGCTGCTTGGTGTTCACAACCGTGAGTCATTGGCGATTTTAAGATCTGTTGGTTGGGTTGCAATAAATCTGATCAATATTCGTTTAACCACAAGAACATGCTATCTTGTAAACGACGATTGAATGTTTTACAATAATTGTTGTCCCCAAAGTGGAAGTCAGCTTTAAGTTAGAATGTCTCATGCACGCATATCACGTCCGTCTTGTTGAGCTTTCAAACTGTGCGTTTTAAACACAATCTCTGCAATTGAGAAACATTTTTATTTTTCTTACAGTGGATCTGTTAACGCAGTGCAAAATAAAAACAAAAAGCAAACGGCTTTACATAAAATATTACGCTAGATTCAGTATAAAAGAATAAGATATGGCAGTAACTGCAGCACATGATGAACAAATTAGGAAAAAAAGACGATTCTTAAAGAATAAACTTCAGAGTTTTACTTTTGCACTACATATATTCTCGAACTTCGAAATTTCATCCACTGCTAACTTTAGAATTTCAGCACTAGTTTTTGAAGAATAAATGCGTTCAAAATCCTAACTTGGCATCTGTGGCAATTTGTAAGTGATTCTGAATTTTTCAAAATTTTGGCACTTGCTTTCGAAATGGTCGGTTCGAAAAAACTTTAACAATGATTTTTCAATAGGTTTGGGAAAATTACTTGAAAACGCGAAAAATAGTTTCTTTGTTTTTCTTCTTTGACGTTTGCACATGTGTTTCCAGGGAAATGCGAGTATTCGTAACGATTTCGCCGACGGGGTTGTGCTACGTTAGAAAATACTTTGAGATGCGCGCAAATACACACACACGCAATCACAACCAGAAGCATGCACAAACACACGCCCACAACCACACATGGTAGCACACACAACAGATCATGCACATATGCAAACAAACACACCTTCATACACACGCATACACAAATGAACACACGTAAGAGCACACGCACATATACGCAATCATTAAAAAAATAAAAATAAACTTCCAAAGTGCTTTATTCTTGTGAAACGTATATTCGATAACTGCGAAAATAAACAAAACATAATATTGACTGCAAACTTTTTATTTCCGTACGTTTAAACTCGCACGCATATGGTGCTTTGAATCCAGCACAGTTTCTGTCAAGAAAAGTTCCACTACGATGTTCCAGGATCTTTTGCAAACAGTCTTTACCGGATGTATTTTGGGGAATGGAGAAGCTAGCAACAGAACCATCACTCCATTTCCACACTGACGTTGTTTTATTGAAACGTGCCCCGAAAAGCAAATCGGAAGCTGTCAGAGAACAAAACTGTTGAATGGATGAAACTCGGAAGGAAATCGGCAACTAAAAAAAATCTGCATAGGTTGTTCACCGTCTATCGAAAGATATAGTTAGACAGCCAAGAATCAGACATTATGATCTTATCAGAGTATATATTTGGTCTACTGAGCAACCGTCATTAACTTTTATTTTAATAGAAACATAGATTGTTCTATTGGAAAATATATTTCTCTTCAATAAAAAAATTCGAAACATGAAAGGTTGCATGACGCACCGCTACGGTTAAATGCAAATAAAAGTCTAGAAGAAAGATTTTCGCAGACCGAAAGTTTGTGTGAGGCAATACTAAAAGATTTTATCACGTCCGAGCTGAGTGTACATGAAATTTATTTTGTTGATTCCTATATATTGAAAATCACGGCCAATGAAAACGGTATCAACGACATATTGCTAACGTTTCGATAACTCCTGTTATCATCATCGTGATTTTCATTATAAGGCTATTCAGCACTTCAGTTTTTCGTGTACCAAAGTTGATTCCTATACTTTGAGAAGTAGTATTCTTACAGCAATGTGGTCATCCGATTTCTCTTAAATTGCTTTATATTTTCCAGGATGAAAACCTTGACCAATTTACTTGTGGTGACTATTTTTCAAACAAAGAGCTACAGGATCCTCTATTTTTTTGCCCGCAACAAGAGTTTTCACCTTATAGCAAAAGGTAAGTCTTGGTCGGAATAGTGTAAATAAAGCAAGTGCTTTTACAAAACAACGATTTTGTCCCAATTCTTTCAAACCTCGACCTACACCTTTTTAAATTTCCTGAGCTTGTAAACAGTTGTTCAAAAATTGCTGAAGACATTTCAGCCAATTTGAGGCAACTTGAATCATGAAATAGTCTGCTGGAAGAAACGTTTTAGGGAAGAATACTAAATGTGCCTAGACACGAAACGTGTGTTATTTCGGACAAGCGTATCCTGGAATCAAGATCACGACAACCTTCTGCTTATGTACCAAGCTTAGTATATCAAGAAATCATTGAATTTCTGTTTTTACCTGGAGCAGCATATATGGGAGTGAGCCTTTCGTAGTAGGGGTAAGACGTGAGGTTTGAAAAAGATAGTTTGGTGGAATACTGCGTTGATATTCCATAATGATAAACGATTTGCCCATGACGCGCAGCTTGCACGAAACTAAAAAACTTGTACTGGAATGGCCAACCTTGAGAGACAGAAATATACAGTTTTGACAAGCGATAGTTTGCTCAAGACAGAAAACACACGAACACACTTTTGCTTTTGCTACTTACTTGTACTGAAAGCACAACTTCTGTTTGTTTGCACTCGCCAGATTTTTTGGTCAGCAGAATATCGACAAAAGCTGACTTGAATGCGATTGGTCGCTCTGCGGAGTTTTTAGTTTGCAAATAATAAAGGAGGGCATTTAATATATAAACTATTAAACTGCGTTCTGGTATGGTTCAGTGAAAAAACTATTTAATATAAAACTCCGCATACAAAACATATTTCATAATTGAATCATGAATATCGAAGATATTGCTGCTTTCAAAACTTCAACCAAGCAACTATGCAATGAAAAATATTTTAAATTCCCACACAAAAACTTAATTTTTTGATAAAAACTTCATATTTTTACAATTAAAAGGATCTGTACAATTCTTCCACATCATTCTGGTAAGTACGATGGCAGTGAATATGCACAGTAATTGGCTCAAGATAATTGACTGACAGAAAAGGGCATACGTTGTATATAAATCAAAATGTCCGATTTCTCCGCGCTGTTCAACGCTCAACATGCCCTCTGAAGGTATAGAGTACTGCTGATACCGATACTGGAACCTATTTCTGGGATTATAAAATATCCACACTCGTTGTAGGTCTGCAAAAAACACAACAAAAATCTGGTGACAAAAGCTTCGGAAACGTCAGTTTGAAATTACGACATTGAACACCTGAGGGATAGTTGCTTTTTAAGATGGCAATAAACTTGTCCTTCACTTGGTTGCTGTTTATTATTGCAAGGTACCCTGTCATTGACGAGCATTTATTTTCTGCTTCCAAAGCATCCTTGCTGTCGTTAAACACAGCGTAAAGGGAATTCTGATTTCCAAATATTGATGGCTCTGGAAAAGGAAACAATGGATATCAAATCATACGTTTTGTGCTATAAATGGTGCAAAACGATTAAAAAAATATTGTTCTAAGATCAAAAAAATGTTTTGCGCAAATTCAGTTCTCACCGGTATGAGATGACTTAATTTCTGTGTTTTTCTTTTCTTTACTGCATTGCTAAAACAAACTGATTTATTCAAGTGGTGGTCAAAAACGTGGTGCTGCGAGAAGACCTCAACCAACAAATATGCGATTTCTTCTGTTCCTTGTGCAGTTTTGGAACAAATGCCGCGGCGCTGATTGTTGCATTGTTTCTGCCGGCAAATGTCAAGTCAAGTCATGTTTGCGCTGTAAGTACTCAGCAGTAAAACACATTTCAATCGACAAAGCTTGAAACAAACAGCACAGGTTGGACGAAAGACGGCTAAAGCAGTCACTTAATCAAGCCAAGCCTACATTCAGTGACTGTCAAGTTTCAATATTACAGGTGAAGAGTTCAAAATGAAACAAAAACAAAATGAAAAACCAAAAGTATGCGCAGTTTAAGGTCAGCTCTCAAAAATATCTTAAAAATCACGTGCTCTATATATCACACATAAGAGTCAATACCCAGCAAGCAGTCGTGATTTTACTTGATTTGAAAACGTATGTAATGGTAATATTTTGATATTATTGGAAATACAACCTCATGCAACAGGTCCTACATATTGCAGAATTTTTTACCATAATCAGTTCTAACACGTTTATGATGAAAATTTCCTGAAGCTTGTTGTCTTGTGCCATGATCATGTATGTTGCACAGTTTTGAAAAAAAGTTATCAAAAGAAGAGAGCAGGATATCGGCATTATACTTATATATGAACTTTTCCAAATTAAGTTGGTACAAATCAGAAACTTTGAGAAGTTCAAGTAATTTAAAAATATTGCTTGCACTTGATGTTCTATTGCTAAAAGTCATGTATTTCGCAATTCGGTTTTGTAGCACTTGCACTGGTCAGATAACAGTTTTATACGCTCGTCCCCAATCAAATATGCAGTATTGCAAATGTGAATGGAAGAGACTGAAATAGATCAAATGCAAAATTTTTATATCAGCAAAATGTCTAATTTTANACACTACGCCACAGGCTTGAGAAAAATTCCTACGGAGACTACTAATTCGCGGTTTCCACGAAAGTTTATTATCANTTATAACACCAAGATACTTGATACTGTCAGTTTGCTGTATTCTCACACCATTCATAAAAATTTCAAAATTACAATTTTGAGAATGTGTTGCAGTTAATATCATGTAAGCTGTTTTATTATAGTTTATTGATAACCTGTCAGACCTCGTCCAAGTATCAACTTTATCAAGCTCATTTTGGACATTAAGTTGTAACGTTTTAATATCTTTGTGAGATAAATGTAGACTAGTGTCATCTGCAAAAAGTGTAGTTTGAAAACTACAAGCGCAAGGAAGATCATTCACATAAATTAAAAATAATAAAGGTCCCATTACTGAACCTTGAGGGACACCACACTTAATTGTCTGAAAACTTGATGGATAATTGTTTTACTTTATTACATTGCTTACGATTAGTTAAGCAAGATTCAAAAAATGAGTTTTGCTTACCTCTAATACCATAATACATCAATTTACGTAGCAATATTTTGCAGTCAACACTATCAAACGCTTTACTTAAATCAAGAAAAACAGCACATGTGGTTTTACCCTTATCCATGTTTTCCACAAAAGTTTCATAAATGGCGGATACAGCTAATTCAGTTGATGCATTGTTTCTAAATCCGTATTGAAAGTTTTTAAGAAGTTTATTTTTGTTAAGAAAATTGCTTACTCTGGCATTGATATTTTTTTTAAAATTTTGGATACTGTTGGTAAAATAGCTTTTGGTCTATAATGACTGGGTATGGAAGGAGAGGAACAGTTTGGAACTGGAACACTTTGTGAAATTTTCAAACAATCAGGTTATTCTCCACATTCCACTACTCTTATTAAACAGCTTTGCAAGTTTTGGGGCAATGGTGCCTTTGGCCAGCTTTAGGAACTTAGTTGATATACCATCAATTGCAGTAGCTGAAGTCTTTTTGAGATTGGTTATACAAGCAATGATTTCTTCTGCACAAGTGCCATCAAGGACAAAAGATTGAGAAATGGATTTCATAAATTTAGTGAAAGATGTATGGGTGGGACGAATCCCATACCCATGGATACTCCAATGGAAGAAAAATACTCATTAAGTGTACTGCTCATGGGCATCCGCAGGGGGGGGACAAAACGGGCATTTGTCCCCCCTGGAAATTGGGACTAAGAAGCAAAAATTTGTGGAATACGTGAAATCAGCATTTTAATTCTGATTATTTGGGTTAATCCTTGCAATGACAGTTTGTTTGCCGATATGACACCCACACAGCACAGGATGCAGGTTCACTGTTTTGGTAACATGCAGTTATGAGCTTGCAGTTCACTAAATCTGCTTCTTTGCTTGCAGAGTCAGGTTACGAAACTCGTGAGCGAATTGTTCTATTGGTCCTTGTTGCGTAACAATAACATGGCAACTGGGAAATGCCGAAGATTTTTCCATTTAACGATGATACTTCGCTCGGTTTCGGATTCAACGTGGGTTATCGCACTTTGCTAAGGTATTGGCGCAGAACCGTCTCCAGAAAGTCTTCAATAGGGGTGCTTTATGTTTGTGTAGTGGGGCCTGACATTGTAAAATTTGACAAAAACTCCACTGATTTAAACTGTTTCATGTTTCAATTTGAGGGGCTTGGAGCTTTGTTTGGGGATCTAAGCCCACCAAAGGCCCCGGGACTGTATTGGTAATGGAAGCATTTAGCTTATACTGTATTAAACTGTATTGCAAAAATATGATGCTGAAAAAGGCAACAATCTGATGTTAACGAGACTGACCCCAGTGGCAAGACTGTCTGATATGCAGTGCGAGGTATGAGTGACTGCTGGCTGCAGGCTGAATTAATTGGCTATTCTCCTAATCAGTTGCACGCCGCTTTTTAGTCAGCGAAAGGTGTTGAATGAAATCGGACAAGTTAGTGGTGAAATTAAAAAGACATTCATCTTCGTATGACACAGATCAGGGTGAGCAGCCTCGAAAAGTTTTTATTGACCGGTTTCAGAACAGTAGGCCTACCTGCCCACCGGTAAACGAGCAGCCACAGGCCTCTGGTGCAACTGGTAGCGACGATGTTTCGGCGAATCCCCCAAGCACGCATAAGATCATAGGTGTACGGGAGGGCATTTTACGGGTGGGCTGAAAATTTTGCCCTGAAAATAACAATTTGCCCTAAAAATAAACAATTTACCCTGAGACTAACTTTTTTAGTCCAATCCGAAGGGAGCCAGAAACCTCTTGTAAATCTATTCTGTAAAGTTGAATTCGTTTATAACGGCTTCGTCTGTAAGGTCAATTCGCCTTTACCGTTACGTTTTGTTCGGTCCCCATGGCATCTTTTGCATACATTTCAATTCGCTTATAACGTCAATTCGGCAATAAGGTTGTTTATGCAATCCCCTAGCGTTCCGTTATAAGCATATTCTGTAGTTACCTTGCTTGTTAACTCAAGGGGGTGAAGTTCCTTACGTGCTGTTTTCTTCCAGACAAGAAACTTTATGGTAGTTGCTTTTACTGATGCAAATATGTACGCGACTTCAATGGCGCAACGCAATCTTTTAAAAGCGACGGTTCCGAGGGTAATAAGAAATACTCGCTACCTTGATTCGGGTAACGGCTCGAACAAGTTTGGGAACCACTGCCTAGCAAGTTTCGCAACCTGCCTCTGAAGGCAAAGGAGCGGACATGAGGAAATTGCAATCTTATCATTGCATGACACCAGAACAGTGAACCTGGTTTGTGCGGTGTCAGTGTCACACCAGCATATAAACTGTCATTGCAACAATTTAAAATAAATTAATCGCAACTTAGCTGCTAACCTCAGGTTTTCTAATTAACCGCATACAAACTGCCGCACATAGTCACCCCCAATTATCTCTGAAGTGTAGGCTGCCAAATCGTATCAGTTTTGACGTTTTTGACCGGCGCTTCTGCAGTGTTGAAACAAGGGCATGTGAAATGCTACGGAGTTACGCTAAGCGTTTAGGNGGGCNTCGCCGTCACGACTTTGGCGGGGTCTCGCATTCATNAATCCGGCCCTGGGCGTGACTAGTAAATATTCGTGAAATCGCCCCACTAAACTTACTGGCTGGATCCGCCCCTGCCAGTGTATAACTCATTTCTGTGTAGAACAGAAAATATTGCTGTGACTTTTTTTCTCTGCAATGAAGTTGGTAAAACCATCGTGCACCCCTGAAAAATGAACACTTGGGAGAATTAATTCGCACAGCTTTAACAACATACAGTCCAGGTTTTCGGGGCCTAGAAAATCAAACATAAACTTTATGCCGACAATTACTGTACATCGTTTGATGTAAAACTTGCATTCTTTACCGTATTTGTATCGACACGACAAACTTGTTTTGCGGCTTGCTGGTGTTTTTTATTTTCTGCAAATGACTCTTCCATTGAACAAGTTTGCCAACCCTTGGTTTATACTATGTGCAAAGAAGCTAGAATGAAAAAGAAGAATTGCTGCCAATAAAGCGCATTTTTTGCTACCAATGCTCCCTCTAAATGTGCGCAAATGCGCAGAACCACCAGACCATTTGCGCAGTGAAATCTCATCTCGCGCACTTGCAACATTCCAAAACATTGGAAACGCACAAAACAAGGAGAAGCTATTTGAATTAAATGTGTAGTTTGTTCGTATTTTCATAAGATTTTACACTATTCTAACAATTCACAAAGTTTGTAATTCATTTAGAACTCTGCAAACACAGTCTTAAAATATCCACGCTCAATAAAACAAACATTTGCTCAGTGTAAAGTTTTCTTACAAGGAAAACACTGTATGCAACTGTTGCCGTAACATTGGACATTGTTGCCGTAACAGCATTGGACTTTTTTGTAAACTGTTGCCGTAACAGCATTGGACTTTTTNGTAAACTGTTGCCGTAACAACATTGGACTTTTTGTATACGTCAATTGCGTTGCATCGCCAACAACCAGAAAAAGATAAGCAAGATGTCNACTTTGCCCCCCCTGGAAAAATTTCTGCGGACGCTCATGGTACTGCTTATACTTATTGGACAACTTGTTTGTGTGCCATCATTTAACATCAAACTATTAATATCAGAAGACTGTTTTTGATGTGTAGAATGCCATTGATTAATAGTTTTCCCTGTTTTCTTTGAATCACTTCTGTATTTTTGAAACAGCTTAAAATAATACTGTTGCTTGGCTATTTTTTGGAGTCGTGTAAATTTATTAGTATACTTTTTGTATTGTGCAATCAGTTCAGCATCCTTACATTTGTAGCATTTTCTGAACAGTCTGTTTTTATTTTTGATAGATGTAAGTAATCCTCTTGTTATCCACGGTTTGCTTGTAGTTGTTTTTCTCGTTGTGACATTTTTCTCAATGGAGCATGTTTATTTATTATTGTTTGAAAAATATGAATAAACTCATAAAAATCATTATGAACTGCTGAACCAGTGTTAAAATTCCATGGAGATAAAGCTTCATCAAGATCAATAAGAAAGTTTTCCAGATTAAAATTTTTCATACACCTGATAATTTGCTTC
>JGI24159J19872_10003033_pt1 | contig 20575 bp, 14 predicted proteins | sample Ectturendosymbi4_FD_19872 | JGI IMG/M metagenome (IMG submission 19872) | reverse complement strand
TTGGCACATTGTTTGGCCTCAGCAAGGCCAATTAAGATTTTGAAAACTAAACAATGGGAAGATTTTCTGCAACTAAATTCAGACTTCAGACTTCAGGCTGAAGAGCCAAGGGTCACAAGTGACGCACTGACTGGTGTTATACGCGACCAGTGCACACGATCTCATGCACAACCCTTTCATCCGCGGTTTGGTGTCTCGGAGCAGTCTTCGCTTTCCACAGACTCCCCAAACCAACGTAGTGATGTCGTGTCGCAAGGTTGCAGGCCTCTTTAGAGGAAAACGTGAATCGCTGCTTCGCCTTTAATGCCGCGTCCACCAGTTCGGTTATTATTGTTTTAATACAACGCAACACGTTTCTCTGTTGTTCTACTGTGGCACTGATGGTAGACCCTACTTCACACCGACTTTGAATGCGTAAAGGCTTGAACGAGTTTCAATGGACATTTGCGTCATTTGTTTTCCTTTGCAAATCTACCCTGTATCCCGCAATGCAGGAATATGTCCAAGAGTTCAAACAGAGGTCGCTTCGTGAGTGCGCCTACTCTAGCATTTCTTTGCCAGGGCTGCGTTGACCCGTCTGCAGTGAGCATTACCTGTACGCTTAATGCATGGACTTTGGTTTGATTTTTAGAAGTGCAGATTATGTCCAGCTCTTGTGAACGTTGTTCTCTGAGAGAGGATTTTGCAGCCTGTGAACAGACAATTCTCTCATCGCTATATTCACGTACCGTAGCTCGCAATTCGCGCACAAGAACAATGCTGGAAATAGTTTTGCCGGGAAGCTTAACCGGATTTTCCTCAGTCTCTGCCGCGGCTGATGTGATGGATTGGTTTATAACTATTTTCGTTTCGGGTGTTTTGCCCACGCTGCTTCTCCGTTGATGATGACCTGGTGCTGACGTCGTCCGCAGCTTTTGTTACGTTCGCCGATCATGCACTACGTCTGATGCCATCAGGAATTAGTCTAATTTCGCAATTCCGCCACACCAACGACAACGAAACTCATCAACTTTTGGTAAAACGCGTAAATTTGCACACGTACTTTCCTTTTGAATGTAAAGCGTTTAACGTGCAATTTTTATTCGTTTTATTTTATTTCACGGGGACTCGTTTCAATGTTTGCGGGTCGTGCTGTTGAAGTGGTCTGTGAACAGGTCCTTGGTGACCCAGTTTGTGGAGATGTACACCTTGTGGAGAGCCAAAAAAAAAACAAAAAATGACAGGCGCAGCGAAAGATGGGAGGCGTGCGAAAGCGCGCACTTCCCCACAGGTGTTTGATTTTTTGGATTATCCTAAGGTTGCTACGTGGTGCCACACACGTTCTGAACACGGGGCAAATGGTCTAAAGTGGCGACGAATTTTTACTTCTTGAAAGACTTGTCGGCCCGTACCCGGAAAAAGTAATTATGCTTCCGTGCCTTAATATGATTCGCTGCTAGGGCGTCACGGGAAGAAAATGAAATTAACAAGTAGGTTTGAGGGGAGCAATTCAAAATTTCAAAGCTCCGTCGCTACGCTTAGTTTTGTATCTGTTTTGAGCGGTACTTCGTTTGGTGCATCCTGCGAAATGTATGAGACCAAAGCCCATCAAACTACGCCCATCGTGTATAATATCTCTATAACTAAGAATCATACCGGTTGATGCTTTTGGCGACGCAGGATTGGAATGACTACTCGTTTTTACAACTTTTTCTCTTCCACAATTTACGACGTTTTGAACAAAAGCTTTTTACCTAGCAAAAACAGTTTACAACTTGTACTGATGGTGGTAGCAATATTTACCGAAACGTCTATCTTATGTGTTTGACTTTGTTTTGGTCGTAATTTTCGTCATTAGACTGTTCAACACATCTGTTTTTCGTGCGCCAGAAGACAGTTTGATTCACTTTACTTCTTCGAGGCGACCATGCTTGATGGTTTGGAGAGTGTTTCTTTTGTGTGGAAAAGCTCGAACTGTGAGCATAATGTCAGCAGTGGCGCTGTTCTTTACACTTGCCATAAAGCGTTTGTATGGTAATCGGTTGACCGAGATTTCAAGATCAGCAACACAAATGCCACGTTTGATTTTCTGTTCCTTCTGGTAATTTCTTCATTGTTTTGAACAATTTTTCCATGTATCGACTTACCTGTACTGTGAACTTATTCTATAATATGTTTAAACATATTGTTAAGCATCAGACATAACGTCAATATTAGCGGTTCTCAATTGGGGGGTGCGAGACGGGACTTAGGGGGTTCGAGCTTCTCAGCCAGTTGGTAGGTAAATTGATATATGTGCAAGGATTATAGGCACCCGAAAAGAGTCAGGGGGGGAAATAACGTTGATGAACCGTGAAAAGTAAATCCCTTATATTTTCTTCCTGGTCTGAAGTCGAAAACGATGACTTGAAAATTTTGAGTTTGTAGACAAAAATATTCACCCGAGAAAACAGACATGCCGATTTTAGCACAAACGCAATGTATGATTCGCGAAAAAGGAGTTAGTTTTTCTTGTGTAAAGGGGGGTTCGGGCTGCGGGCTGGGAAAGAAATTGATAAGCGCGGTTTTATGCAGGTTCTGCACTATTCCTACCGGCCATCAACTTGCACTTTTCTACCCGAAAAGCGGTAAATATCCAAAACGGCAACTCCTGGGATTAGGAAGTCCGAGCTAATTTCGCTTAATTGAAGCGAGCGCTGGTCTTCTTGTGCGTATCGCATTGAAACTGTGCAGTTGTTGCAACTACAACCGTTGTTCTTAGTGAAATTTTCATAATTTCCAATCTTTCACCCGAGTCAGCCACCCCCAGATTTCTGTTTCTGATGAATATTTGAGATCACAACTGCTTGTCGCTAGGTTGTCGTGTTACCACTCCGTGACGCTGTGAGCAGGTAGCGGATGTTGATCAGATTGACATGACTGCACCGCGATCCTGACTTGCTGCACATGGATACGTATTACATTTATTCCCGAATGCCATTGCGCAGTTTTCCTTAAAGCAAAGTATTCCATTCTAAGTCAAACACACGAATGCAGATTGAGTGCAGAGGTGTGCGTTACATGTATATAATGGTGTTGTGTGGATGCATTCGAATGACGTTGCGATGTTGAATTCGACTTCGCGAGTTTTTCTTTTGAAGTGGTAGTGCAAGAAGCACCTGTCTAAATTCGTTTTGACGAGACGTTTAAGTTCTACTTAAGTCTCCGCAACAAAGACTCAAAGAGTTTATCCACCAACTTCCATTGCGTCTTGCGAGCGCCTCTGCCGGTGGCTGTTACTTGGCGTTAACCGCGTTACAAGGGCTAAGAGCTTGTTTCATCGGCGCCGAAACGGTCCATGCTTGAAATTGCTTCCCTGCCTTCAACCAAACGCTTAGCCACGCTGGGACCGGATAGCGACCTGAAAAACGGACAGGCTTGTTCTTACTGCACTATAAAAAAATTCCTGTCTACGTGTCTTTCGGCTCGTGCCGCCTTAGATCGTGCTTCGGTTGCAGAGCATGGGCGACGAGAAGCCGGAAAGAATCGACGGCTACGATAGCATCTCTGCTTCCTTGCCGGCTCGGCGAGCAGCAGCGTCTGTCAGTGTGGCGTATCTTCTGATATCAGCGCGCAAGCACCGTGGGAATATTGGCTGATGCGAGAGGGCTGCGTCGGTATCGATCCTATCGAAACGGGCTGTGTTTTGCCCAGCGCCTCAGTCCGTCCCGCCTCGCTAATTTGCGTCTTTCCAATAACAATGTAGCAATTCGCCTGCTTGCTGCGACTCTCCGCGCTGTTGCAAGTTGGGAAAGCGTCGGAAATAATGCTGCTGTCGCAGAGCAGATCGGAAATGTTTCGGCATCGCGGGCGCGTTGCCAAGTTTTCGTGATCACGTGGCTTGTTGTGTTCGCGCGGTGATAGACTTCTCTTGTTGAAGTTCGGCTCGCTTGCTGTGTAGCGCGTCAAGCTCAGCTGCTGCTTCGGCGTCTACCCACTGCGCCCCTTATCGCGGGAATCATTACCCGAACCCTACTTCAGTTCACTTATTCTCCCGACGGCGGCTTAATCGATGACGATGACTTTGAGTGACGTCAGCTGTTCTTAATCGGAACATCCGTGACAGATGAAGTTCGAAGGTCGTTTCGGCGGCGCGGTTCGACATAAGCGCACGGGTTGGTGCGCTCGTTGGTATTGGGCAAGTTGTTGTTTGCTCTTGACTCAAGGAGCTCCTGATCGCATTAGACCTTCGTGCATGAGAAATACTGCAGGTCCATCCCACGCCTTTTCATGCAAAAGCTTGGATTTGACCACTGAAGATGTAGCGAACAGTACTGTGTACTTGATTGGTGTCAACACTTTTTCCGTATCGGACTTTAGGCTGTGGCATGCGACACTTAACTGAAAGTATTAAACAAAGCATTGTGCTGCTAACACGGGATACAACGAGGAAGATTCAGGCCGTTCAATACCTCACAAAAATCAAAAACCAAGACCGAAATCGTAAACTTTTCAATACTGCAACTAACTTTGAAAATTCTAGAGAGAGGAGGCAGAACTCCAGATAAATTTTAAGATGCAGTATTCGTAATCGACAACTTGCACCTTTAACTTTTTGCCGTTCTCAGTTTTGTTTGGTTCTTAGTTCAAATCAATCTGTTGGTGAAGCGGAACCTAATAGCAGTTTTTCATTTTCGTTTGCGAGTTCGGCTTCATCCATCGAATGGTATTGAATATACTGCATTTCCATTTCTCTGCATGGAATATACGTATATACAGTATATACTGTATATATATATATATCTATCTATATGGCATGAATTTTATTTCGCCGCAAAACTAATGTTGACCCGCAGCCATGTGAGCGTTAAAGTTCGATGTTCAGGCCGTGCATGATTACCACGTGCAAAGTTTGTCAGTAGGTTGAACTCAACTTTTGAAGCATTATTTTCAAGTTCCTATTGCGTTGCATCGATGTTCATTATAAGATAGCTTACCTGTTGGTCTTGGTATCTAACATGCCGTTGAAAACTTCTTAGTTTTGCTCGTTATTGTTGCACGTCTACTTATTTTACCAATTCCGCTTGTTAAAGTGGGAAAAAAACGCATTTTTCTACCACTCTAACAGACAGAATGGCCAAAACAAGCAGATTTCACAGTAAACATTAACTTGCAGAGATACAAAGTGATGTGACTTATATGTTGACGTTCGTAACGGCAGCGATCACATTTTAAAAATATCTTTCCAGATAAACGGTTGGTTTGTGAGACTTTTTCGACAGACAGGTATGTGGTTATATAATTCTTAAACGTAATACGAAGCAGGAAGTTGATGTTTAAAAAAATATATTAGAAACCTGTATTAAGTATAAAAGAAAAAACTGACACGGTTATCATGCAGACAACTAAACTATAACTATGAGACCAAACACCGTTTGTTGTATAGCCGAAGACAAGCACTAAGCGAATGGTGCAAAATAAGGAAAACAAAACATAAATGCCATGCTATGCTACTACCAAACACAAGATGCCCCGACATGCGGCTAAGTGGCTCGTTTCAGACCAAGGTAAAGTCGAAAATACTGGAAAAGATTTTATTCCATCGGCACCCCAAGAAATAATCACCAATCTCAGTTTGACTTAAACACTTGTCTTTGCGAGTTAATTAGATGTGGGATAGTGTGTTGCCATTTCGGTTTGTGAAGCTCTCGTCACCGAACAGTTGTAGTCTCGCAGGACGTTTGTGTTTATCAGTGGTCAGCAAGTTCCATACGCCGCAACAAAGCAACAGTCCCACAGTCTGTAAACTCATCACCTTTTGTTCGTCGCAACCTTTCAGAGCAATAACGGGTGAGCAGGCAATAAGCACGGATGTATCTACCGGAAATTTTGGACGCGGATCTTTTGGCAAACTGTACGAGTATCGTGCGTAAGTGGAGAATTTATTTGCACGATGCGATCCCTTCTGTGGATTTTGAGTGACAGAACAGACATCTTGTAACGTCCTGTACTATACAAAACAACAACTGCGTCAGAATTAAAATAGGGCGGTTCATGTAAGGATCGTCTTCCAAGTACAGATTTACTTTCAAAAATATGGTGTTGTTCTTAACCAGTTTTAAGTTAAACAAGCGATTTTGTCAGCTTGTTGCTCGTTCTTGATGTGGTACCCAATCGGACCACAACTCGTATCAGGATTGTTTTAATTTCTCTTCATGTCAACTGCGGCGCTCTTGGACAACGGTTGCATTATCTTTTTGACAACATTTGTTATATTGAAATTCCTTTGGTGTAGAAAATTTTACCTCGTGAGGTTTTAAAAGCCAAAATTTTTCGGCTCATCAAACAGGAAAACAAAACCTGGTGACATCACGCGTTTTCGGAACTGTGCCCCTTAAAGGGAAAACCACGGCTAACCTCGAGTGTGTGGCATCAGAAACAGCAGAATAGTGCTTTTCATGTTTTCATGCCATTCCCTGGAATACAAAGCACAACCTACGGATTGGGAATGTTATTCAGCTTTAGACGCGGGCATTGCTTCATTGCAAAAGGAAAAATTAATCTCCAGATTTTGTTTGACGCCTGAGGAGAATATTTTGACACACGCTTCATTTTACACGATACATCATGCACGTTGCAAAGATGCCACGATCGTGGTCATTGCAAGCTTGACAACCGTTGCGAGCTTTCTTGTAGAGATTTTGAAAGTGCTGAAAAGCTTTTGGAACGTGCATTTTATGTTGGCGGGATTGCTGCTTGTTCTCTAGCGTGACAATTCTTCTCATGAACATATTTCAATTATGATGCAGGATTTTTGTGAAACTATTTTTTGAATATTTACGATTTTATTAAAATATTCGTTTAGAACTGCAGTGCAAAAATATCGGTCGTCCTGTGAAAGTGGTTAAGGGATTAATTTCTATTTATGTTTGTGGTGGCAAGCGCGTTAAACCGATTCAACATCTTTTGAAGTAGTTCCGGTCATATGTATTTTTGTGGTCGACAACAAGCTTAATATTTTTTGGGTATTCCTAAGATTGCTCGAAAATTTGTCGGTTAGTCAAAATTTCGTCAGCGATGCTACATCCAGTACCAAACCGCACTGATGTCACCCTCAAGCTTGGGCTCAGTTACCTCGTGCCTACTTCGTTCAGGGCACTTGGCATGCACTTTTATTTAGTGGCTAAGGAACGATATACTCCGGATATTTAGTGCATGCCTTCCAGTTTCCCTTAGGGTATGGGATAATCACTCCAGTTTGCTATTCCTTCAGTGTTCTTCCGGGCTGTCCAGCCACCTCGCTCCATGTGTTGTCCAGATAATTTTTCTTAGCTGAAGGCTGTAGCGTTTCAAGTCGGTTTTCGTCACAACGTGCAACTTTTTCCCAGATGTCTTGACATCTAGATTGATTGCGGTCCAAGTAATGATGTTTTCCTACATGAACTTGACCTTCTGTGTGATGTGAGACTGACTGGTTTGATAAAAATTATTGAAATAGTCTCCCCGCACCAGTCAAGGAGATAATCGTTGCTGGTGAACGCACGCAGTGGTATTTGATGGAACTTGGAGTGTTGATCAATTATTTGCCGCGGAGACGACGGATAGCATGCCGCAAAACCTAGGTGACTTGCTGGAATGTGTTCTAATTTTTGGTTGTGAACTGCGACACTTATACCCTTTGACTATGTTAACATCGATGGGTTCTACAGAAAAGAGGTGGTAGCATGATTGGTAGGCAAAAGAGCGTGTTGCAATTGCTTGTTTTCGGTTCCATAAACGGTTGGTGTGCTTCCATGCCGCGAAGTGAATCCATAATTGCTTGTTGCGAAGTTCAAGTTGTTTGAAAAAAAAACATGTATTCAATTAAGAAGATTGAACAGATAGATTTTCTGCTTGTTTTAATTTTAAACAATCTAGAAAAACAGTAAGTGTGTTGGGTGACTGGAAGGGAAATGGCGTATGCTAGCAACTTCAAATGCTCGGTGAATAAACTTGGAATTCGGGAGAAATTTTCAATACAATTTAAGAATGTTAAAACCCATTAAAGTAGTAGTATCAATCGTAATATCATCGAATAAAGAACGATTGATGTTGAACTGAATAATACTGTCGGTATTGATAAAGCTTATCTGTTTCTCCACGGTTCATGTCCTCGGTAAATCTTCTAAGCAACACATTTGGTGAACCAGAGTTATGATCTGACCGCTTGTTTCAACTATATCTTAGGTGAGCATGTTAGATACATTGGTTTAATTGCCTAATCTTTATCCTAATGTCTTCGTGGAGGAGCTCCGTGTATTGATCTTATCTCACATACGCTTCAGGCAAGGTATCAGCAAGTACCGGCTGACTGCTGTAGGTGCCACTTGACTAAGGATGGAATCTCCCGTCTGAATTGCCGTAAGAACTCTTTCCCTCTTTTGTTTTTTCGCAAGGGCAAAGAAAAAAAGTCAGGCTTAAATGTTTCGTGGAAAACATATGTGTTGCGTCAAAAATATTTATTAATTATGTGAAAAAAAACAAAAAGAAAGCATCAGCGAATCTTCTTCAGACCAGCCTACAGTTATCAGGTTGTTTTGAAACTTGCATTAAGACTTCTGCAATTAATGTGGTAAAAAAAGTCAAGGCCATGTTTTAAATTACCGCATGCTGACCTCAGTGAAGGAATGCCGTAGAGCAGGGGCGGGCAAACAGTTTCTGCGGAGGGCCACATTGAAAATTTTTTGCTACCGGGGGCCGAATGTATCATGCAATAGTCAATTCCGGTTGAGTAACAATGCAGTTTCAAATGAAACGTGTGGAATAAAATATCGGGAATTCAGTTCTAATCGAATAAGTTGCGTTAACATAGACTCGAAATATGTACTACCTATGTACGTGTGGCTGCCCTGTGGGCCGCACAAAATGGCCTCGCGGACCGTAGTTTGCCCACCCCTGCCATAGAGGTTGGCATTTTTTTCCAGCTAATTTTGCTGCCTGTAGAAAATTTCTATTCCTCGATAGGTTCGTATCTGGTTTGTGGTGTTCGTCGACAGAGACGTTGACCGCGAGGCAAAATCCCAAGGTCGATTTTCCGCGACTGCCACCTGACGATTGTTTAAACAGCTTGCCGCTTAGCCAGCCTTGTAGATTCGAACAGCATGATTGGTACTCAATCGAGACACCACAGCAGCGTTAAGCGTTATCTCATCCGATCAACCCCTGTTGTCTCGTGCTGGAACACTTCACTGCAGCGCCGGTCTGTCCGCCTTGTGCGACCACACTGAGCCACTGTGGCTATCTATTCGCGAACGTTTGCTGTGGCTAAAGCACGGTTATCAAGCTGGGTAATTGCTTGGTCCCCAAGGGGAGGAACTTGGTCACAGCTTGCATTCGACCTTGCACGCACGCGAGCGTGTCGTCGAAATTGCTCTATGACGTGATGGTGCTAAGCGTGTCAGTGGTTGGCAATATCCGCCAGGGCGGCGCATTGTGAAAGCTTCTCGTGGTTTTCATTCAGAGTCGCAGCAACTGCATTTGTCGAGCAACTTTACTGCGTCGTCGCGCAGTTCAACCGCGGCGTAAGGTTTTGAAAAAAGGTGCAAAACCTTTTCGAAGGTTTTGAAAAGTTACCATGAACAGATGATTTTTTGCTCTCGGAGTCGTATGCAAAAACGTTGTCTGTGTGATGGTTTGCTAAGGTCAGGAGCTTCCTTTTCAAGTACGTGGCCCAATTAATAAAAAACAGGGTCCATGGCCTGCCGCCTGTACAATTTCTCCAATGCGACAACTGTTGCACAGGGCGGATATAAAAACACCTAAAAATATTTGAATAAGAGCTGATGATGACTATACTTCGCAAGCGAAATATATGCTCTGTAAGATCTTAGTGCCTGATTCTTGGCTGGGAAAGCATTTCTTTCGATAGACAACTAAAAACAACGTTTAATAACACAACGTTTGCTGCAATCAATGCGAAGGCTGAGCCTGTTTGTCGTTAGAAAACAGCTATTCGAGGCTCAATACATGATAATGCATAAAGTCATCTTCCACATTAAGCCTGCTTCTAGATTTTGTTTTCATGGCAGAAAGAGCTGCTTCTCTGTCTCAAAATGTCTTCAATAACTGTATATTGTGCCCAATGTGGTAGGCTACGTGGAACTTTCCATGTTGCAATATTTTGTAATACATAATAACGAAAGAGCGTATTATGACGTTTATAACCTCAAGAACTACCTATATTTTCAATTAAAAGTTCATCTTCTAAACGTACTCAGTTTCAATAATGCAGGCTATGACCCGTCAAAAATTGTTCAGTGACCCACAGGTTGAGAAAGCCTGGCTTAGGTAGTGCTGATTTCCGCGTATTCTTTAAGAATTAAATCTATCGAAAACTACCGCTTTTGCGACAAAACGTTGGCGGCTCTTCTAATGCAATCAAACAGGCTGAAAAAAGGTGATAATACTAGTAATGTTACAAGCGGTAGACGCAACATGTGCAAAATTTGTGCTCTAGCGCCTGTTCTTTGCGTTGCTACCTGAAGTCATATGCCTTTTCGACTGGATCACACTTCCAGGAGGTTTCGTGCTTATTTGAAGATGTTGTGGTCAGCTGTTGTTTGCTTTTTCGCATGCAGGCCATGCTTGCTTACGAGCATAACCCTTCCCTCTGGCTGCTTATTGTCGTTTTTGTAGATCATGCCATTGCTAACCACGTTACCCAATGACAGTGAAGTCACGCACACGATACAGCGTTTTGTTGTTGTTTGTTCTTCATGGTGTATCGGAGGCATGTGCGGGACACGCCTTAACGATTATATAGTGGAGGCTGCACAGTGCAGCCTGCAATGCGTCAGTAAATGCCGTGCTCAAATTCTTCAGCCTTCTCCGGGTAGTTACACCAATTGCAGTGCACAAGTTGATAGTACTTAGTGTGAATGATTCGATTGCGATCGACTCGCTTCAAGTAGTAACTTGCTGACAACGGTGATGGTGCAAACTGATTCTGCCACACCGTCTGGCCTGGTTCGGCGATAAAAGAGAAATATTTATGAGCCTATCATTTGTTTTATCAGTCATATTTTGCGTCGAAAGCTAACTTACGCCTGTGGTTCATCCACGGAGAAGTTCTAAGAGTTTGGGTGTGCCCGAACCGTTTTGCAAAACTGGCCCCTGCGCTAAAGTCTTTGAACTGTCAGTCGAACGAACTAGCAACGCGTAGGCTGCGCTTGTTTCGTTTTGTTTTAGGTCGGCTGCGTTTCATTGCTGTTCAAAAATTAGCATTGTTTACTATTTGCGTTGGTTTTAATTTCGTCTTGGGAAAACGGCTATTCAGGCGAGGTAGCTTCAGAAGCGATGCTGAACGACTAAGCGGTGTTTTGTTTTAACAGCTTGGTTGCCATGAGGATGTGGTTGTTTGGTTTCGCAAAAAATATTAGAAGCACGGTTTCCCAGTTGGATTTTGTATCCGTAAACTCTTGTGGTAATTTCGCAATATGCCGCTTTGTGGTAGCTATGTTACGGTCGAGTGTGTGGAACAGGGGTGTGTGCGCGTGTGTTTTGTTTTTGAGTCTCTGGGGTTTTCGTGTTCCAGTGCTGCAATTGCCATTCAGTCCAATCACCTTGTTATGCACGTTGTTGTTCATTCAACAATCTCTCTTCCAATTGCTGAACCGAATCAGTGGTGAGAATTCCTTGGTCGCAGCATGCTGGACGTGATTGGCTTGCGTCCCTGTCACGTGATTGCCTTATGTTGCAGACCTCGTGCGTTTCCGTGAGTTGTTTGGCATCGATAGTGCACATGGTGGATACGCTCTCACATCGGATGTGTCACCCGTACTTTGCCTTATTTTCTTTGCCGCGCGAAGTTTTGGATTCGGAACCGACCCTGCCAATGATTTCTTCCGTTTTAAGCTTCTGTGATATGCGCGTGTAGGCTTGGTGTTGAAGTCAGTTACGTTTTTCAGTTATCACTACAATTATATTTCTGCAAAAAAAGTTTGAATTGCCATTAGAACCACAGTTGCTTTGCAAAAACTTCAGTTACATTACAATTGTTTGAATTCCCAACTGCGTTTCAATTACAATGCGTAAAACCTGAAATCAACCGTGTGTTCATGGTTAGCTTGTATCAAATACAGCAGCTTCGAACAATTGGTCTATTGCATTGCCATTGAGCAAAAGAAGCTTACCTGAGACGATTCCTCTTAGTGAAAAACGTATCTCTTTATCTAACCAAGCTGTGGCGAGTGCTCTGACGTTGTAGACAAAACAACTACGTTTATTGCACTGTCTATCAGTAGTCGGCAAACATTTTAATCAAAGGTCATACGCAATTTTTTCCCCAAGCAGATGGCCAAACAACAATTTAAAAAAATCACAACGAAACTATTACAAGACAGATCGACACATATAAACAGTTTAACTTTAATTTATATACATCAAAGCATACGGAAATGTTTTTCTGACATCTAATTATACAAAACGAATGCAACAATAGCGTTAATTATCCAAACATGTACATCAATCTGCGACCTATAATGTTTGGGTAAACAAAAATCAATTTAGCATTAGACAAACAAAAGTCAATGGGAACCGTGGAAATGAGATTTCTTTTTCGAAATAGCTTTGAAGCCAGCATGGGCGTCGGAGGGGGTAGGGAGATCCCTGGATTTTGAAATTTGACATTTTCCTATTTAACTTTTAGCATGAAAAGATTGTTTTCTTAGCTTCGAGTGGGTAAAGTTAAATTTAACCTTTGCCCCTCTCTTGAAAAATCCTTGGATACTCCTGGAAAAATCCACTATTGTACCCCCTGGTACATCCTTTCCGACGCCCATGGAAGCCAGGTTCCATGCTGCTGGCATAAAATCTCAGTACAGGCAGCGGGTTTTCATCAGGCAGCTTAAAACGCTGCTTTGATTTGCCAGTGCTCACTGTTGAAAACGCTTGCTCACGTAAATGTTGGATTCAAAGAAAACCACCATTCCTTTTTTAAGACGGCCGTTGGGCTGTTTCAAGAGCTGACATCCGACGTTACGCGAGCGCGGCAAGGGCCGCTCCCCAGTTGGTGCATCCTCCTGTTCGAAAGGCGGAGTGCTAAATCATTCGCAAACGACCTAGTTGAAGATCGGGTTGTCGTAATCACTAGAGCAGCCTTTTCACTGCGGTTTGTTGAGAGTAAGCTTCGAGATCTATCGATTTGTAAAAAAGCACCATTCTCTTCATAAAATTTTCAGATGGGGGAAATTTATGTGTACGGAGGCAACCAATTAAGTCTGTGCAACTAACATTCAGAAAAGTTTCCTAATGCATGTCTATCAATTCCATACGGAAGCCAACAGAGCCTGAATGCAGTCAAAGAAAAATGGTGCAGTCATTACACTATGCAATTTCTCAGTATTTTGAAGTCTGAAAATCTTCTTTCGGACTCATCTTTCAGTGCCACAAGATGTCGACTATAGTTCCTGTTCAGTTCAGCATCAGCAGTTACAGATCCATTATTTAACCTTACCTTTCTCACGTATTGCCCGCTTTCGTAACTGGCTCGGTTTCGTTTTCGTTAATTCTTCTATATTCACTCCCTACCTGTTTCCTGATTCGTGCGACCTGGAAACAGACGTGTGTGAGCGTCAATAACTTTTCGGTTCCCTTTTGTATCAACCGAAACTTGATGCACGCGCGCCAACGCCGTCTGGTAGACAATCTTTCAGACGTTTTTGCATCCGCCTGCTGGTTAGGGGGAGTTTGAGGTATGGCAACACGCCGAACTGTGCATTTCGGCCGCGTTGGTGGCAGGTGCTTTGCAGTGCAGTGTGTCACCTCGTCGTTCACCCCTAAGTTCTTGCTTTTTCTTTGTTTTCCTGCTTTCATGTTCGGTTTCAACCAGGTAGAGAACCCTGTGTAAGTCATGCTGTCCTGAGTCTTTCCAAGAAACATTGCTTCAGCTAAAGCGTCAAGATGGTTGGTTTTTCCGCATCCTTTCAAACGGAAAGCCGTCTGTTCAAACTTAAAGCCAATGCTTGCAAAATCTTTAATTAAGATTGTATCTGATCGAGCGCGAAAACTTTTCAATCCCCTTGCCGTGTTGACAGAACTCCTTAATTTTTTTACTACTTTTTGCCTTTTACACCGGCGGCTTTCGCTTGATTCGTGACCATTTTGCGAATTAAGGAGCTCCCAGCGAAAACCCATTGTTGATTTTTGTTTAATAAGCAACGACTATGCCTCGGGCAAGCGCGGCCTTCGTGGTAAGCTCAGTGAGGATCGAAGCGCTGTCAGTTGGACGCGCGATCGAATGCAGGAACGTCGGCAGCAGCGTGACACCGGATGACCTCGATAACGACTGTCACGCTTTGATGCAGTAAGGTCGATGTTCAACTGATGTGTGGACCGTCGTCACGTTTTTGGAAAAGAAGCCTGCGGGCGTGTTCGGTCATGCGGGGACGATCGTGTCGGCTGTGCGTGTGCGCTGCAACTGCGGCACTCGCTGAAGGCCTCGGTTTTGCGTCCTTGAGATTGTAGTGTCTCCGAAGGTTAGCGAAATATGGAAGTATGTCAAATTTGTGACGTGTCGACAGTGCTGTACAGGTGACTTGCCTGATTTCGAAGTTCTTCGTCGCGTTGAAAACGTTCGGTGTACTGCGAACCGTGGATTCGACCGTTAGCATTGTCTTTTTCCACGGCTTGTGCGCACTGTTCGGCACTCGGGCCTACTCCGCCCGCCGCAGTCATCGGTTTTAATGACGTGCCTGTGTAACATTTCTCCTATTTTTTTCAATCGCGCATGCGCAACGTAAAGAATCGATTTGCTCGGTGCGATGCCGTCATTCGGTGCCGATGCCCGGCGCCAAGCTTGGCAAGCTTGTGATTCCGCATAACGTGAAGCGACGCCAGTAACCACCTCTCGTTGGACTAAATCTCGGTTGCGAGTTTGGCCTGATGTGTCTGAACGCAAAGCCGGAGTTAAGGCGGCTTCACACAGAATCCGGTTACGGCTCACGAACCGGTTTATTGCCAACGGCAGTCTTCACACGTGCAGCTAGAACAGCATCACCGACAACCACGGCAATCCGGCTTAATTAAACCAATTTTAAGTAAGCCGTAAGCCGTTCGAAACCGAGAAAATTCAGCCGGATGCGGCCAACGGAGCATGTGCGAAAACTGCCGTTGACCATAAGCCGGTTCGTAAGCCGTAACCGGATTCTGTTTGAAGCCACCTTTACTGCACCGACGTTCCGCACGACTCGCGCTGCTAATAAAAAAACCGCGGTGCAAACAAAGCGACAGGAATTCGGGGCAGTGTCGCGGTAAGACGAGTTCGGACGCTCAATCCAATAGCCGTTCGGACGTTCTCAGCTCAATCGAAATCAATTCGGACGTACACGCGCTGTTGCCCACAGATTTGACCCGCTTTTTGACGACTCAACATTTGTCATCGGTCGCATCACCGCGGAAAGCTGGCAGCCGCTGTCGCACGCCGTCACCGTGGGCGTGTTGTTCGAATCGCGTGCGTGCCGGGGCTAATCCAGTCAAAGGTCGCCGTAATCGTGATCGCTGCACGCTTGTTGTTTATACACAGGCGAAGCTGCGGCATCGCTCCTGGCGTTGTGCTGCCCACAACAGCTCGCGCGGCGGGATATAACGCGGTTTCCACATTGTGTCTTACCTGCAGTGACGTATAGATTCAACGGGATTAATCACACGAAGCCGTGCGTTTTTGTTGCAGGTGTTTAGGTGTTGCGACAGGTTGTACTTAGCGGCCAGCACCACTGGCATTTTGGACTGCGGCACGCTCGAGCTAGAAGCGCTTACGTCTAGTAGCCGATAATAACCGTCGAAGAAATAGAGCTTTACGCTAGTGATCGCAGTCGTGTGTTTGGTGCAATCCAAGCTGATCCGGTGTTTGCCTCACTCTCTGACGCGCTAACAGCTGCTAAAAAGCATCCATGATGCAGTTTTTGTAATGTTCTGGTTTTTGCATCGGTGGTCTTTTGCCTTTTCAATGCTTCAATTTCAGTGTTTTCTGATATCCAGTACATACTCGCCGAAAATGTACATCGCGAAACGTAAGTCAAATAATCGATATTAACGACTGCCGAATGTCATCGCTGTTCATGGACTTTGTCTCATATGCGAATTAGCACCTCGTCTACTGGTTTCACCACTAGCTAACATCAGTACACTGACTGCTGTCACAATAAAGACACACTAGTGTGTTGTGACGGTCGACTAATGTTCCTCGTGCGTAGTGCGCTGATTGTGGCATTGAACGTGTGTCAGGGTCTTACATCAACGGACGTTTCGAGATGCTGCAAATCATTATCAAGCGAAGGAAGTTCACTGCGGCGAACCAGTGGGTATGGGCGCTATTCAGAGCGTATGGTTTGCCAACTGAAAAAACATCTTCAGTCCTTCGTCGACCAGGAAATGAATTCCTGTTTTCAACGCTGCTTACAGTGCGCATGTACTACCTGTTGCGACCAGCTTTTTTTTGCATTGGTTGAGATATTTGAAATTTTTCTCTGTTGATTTTATTTGCTAGGTCTGTGCTAGGGTTATGCAGAGTAAAAAATATACTTCAATCACACATGTGTTGCCTCTGCTCATGCGAATGAGTTCAAGACGGTCCAAGAGTTCCCGAAATAAATAAGTGGAGGCTGTATATACATGCAGTTGCACTGTTAAGTTGGTTGGTGCCAGTTATACAGGTGCTGCTGACAGCTACACATTTTTGTGCTGACACTGTACGGCTCCAGTTCCATCCACAACGCCAGGAACGTTCTAAGTTAAGACAGCATGCGCTGCTTCTATTGTCTGAACATGCATGCTTGGCTTACGGCGCAAGCATCGTGTCCAAGCCTAACCAGAAGTTCCATGCCTAAGCAAGTGGGTTACATCGCGCGTTTGGTGCGGGCCAGCGCAGCTTCCGTATCGACCATGACCGCCTTTCAGCACCCAGTGTGCGTGAAGAACTACCTTTTTCCAGTGCGGTCATCTGCAAACACCTACCTAAATACATTTTCCATTCAGGGAAGAGCAGTATTCACACTGCCGGGCCAAGATCGCTCTCCATCTTTGGATTTCACGCGCCGTAACTTATCCGACATCGAAGCACGTGACAGACACGTGGCCGTTGCAGATTAACACCTGTCATGGAAAAATCATAAAATATTGTTGAAACATGGGTTCGGGTTCAGTGCAACTGCATAGGTACGAAAAGTTATGAAAATTTATTCTAGCGATCAAAATCCTACCAGTTCCTTGGCAGCCCCACCCTCCTGAATCTCACCCAACAGCAAATCATCTTGGCTGTAACCCACCCACCACAGGCAACTCATTCTGCACACTAAGCTCCACCAAAGTTTTCTTGCTCGCATTATTTGCTATCCCATACATCTCCAATTCATCTTCGCACGCTTCCAAATCATCTTCACGCTCCTCATCTTCCCACAACTTACATTCGCGCCACTCATCCCCGCACACAGCAGTCTATTGGTCGATACACAAGTCACGTGAACCTCTGTTGAAGTCTGTTGGTCGTTACACGAGTCACGTGATCTTTCGTTGAAGACATCTGGCTGCTGCTTGTGATCGAAACGAACCTGACTCAATGCGATATTAAATTACTGCGGCAGTAGCCGAGCCACCTTTTATAAACAAGTGCCCAATGTTTTCTGCCGGTCAGAGCGGTGTTGTCATTATTAACGGCAACGTTGCCCATTGCTAGGGTCGGTACATGATTTTACAAATCAGGTGGTTTATTTATATTTTGGGACGAAAATACGCTTTTTCGAAAACGCGCATTTTCGCCGCGTTACCTGACGAGTCATTGGTGATTTGTAAACCTTCAAGAAGTCTCTTGCAATGCAACAACGCGAAAGTTGCTTTCTGAAGGAACCCGAGGAGGCATGCCGGTGAAACAAGGTTTAGGTGAACTGGAAATGTTTGGTGATCACGGTTCCAACCTGGATCTGCGCGTTTGTGTTTTTGAATTTGGAGTCGTTTGTTTTTGAAGTTGATGAAAATCATTTCGCAAACAACCTCAGCTTGAAAATATGTTGTGAAACAAAAAATCTGTTGACTTTGTTCTAACAATGTTTGGCGTACGCAGAGGTGCAAACTTACAGAGTAATGAATGTTAAAACCTTGGGGCAAGTCATATTTTGTGCAACAGCAGGAAAAATGTCTCAACGGTTACTACTCTTGCATCTTTTTTCCACACATCCTGTCACTCCTTGTAATAAAAGACCGGGTAATAAAAACCGAAGTTCTCGCTTGTTGGCGACAAACGCGTCTCAGGTTACGCGCTTCGCACTGCATCGAACTTCTGTATATTGTCGTTTTGGGGGGCGAAGGGGGGAAATGAATAATAGATTCCGTTGCCACCATGGCCCGGGATCGGCAGGCGCTGATGCATTTTTCATGAAGCCTTTATTACTTCTGGCATCCGCCCACCGTAAAAACATTGCCGTTTTGGCACATATCAACAAATTTTCGACCGCATTTTTTGTCCCGGAGAATTGGGTAGCGGAAAGCCATTAAATTATTTATTCTTGCGCGTCTTGCACGAGACACTGATGAAGTGGTGCTCGGTAATGCGAACATGACTTTAGTGGGACCTGTTAAATTGGTCTTCCGGTATTATGACAAGCAGTTCCGGGAATGGTTTGTACTTCAAGCGGTATTTTCTGGTCTTTTGTCGCGCTATTGGGACCTTTCTTGCGAATGTTTGGTTCGCTCGACTGTCTATGGACGCATCACTCAACATTTATGCAGTTGACGTTTCGTTTCCGATTGCGCTGTCCCTGTATGTAAAACATCCAAACGCACTTACCTGAATGCCAAAAATTAAGTAGTTGGGACAGGCTCTTCAGAGACACCTAGCGGCTGAGCTGCAAGGTTCCTGATTCTGGTAGTGGGCGCCATTGCTTTCTGTTCAAAGCGTATGCGAGGAATGGCAAATCCTGTGAATCATCAACGCTTTGTTACAGCAGCGGCCGTGATCTATCGTATTTGAACAATTTATGATCGAGAGATTACATCGCGTTTCCGTATGACTACTGCAAGAAAAGCTTTAAAACAACTGCTTTGTTACGTCTCGGCTGTTGCCGGTTAAGCCAGTTCATTGACTGCACGCACAAGATTTCACTGTTCTCATAACTGCACAGGTGAAGCAGTATTGGAGACCGGTAGTTCAAGACTAGCATTCAAAGCTACTGATCTTTCTACTGGCATAACTCAAATTTAATAACATTGAAAATTTCCACACAAGCTTTTATGCCGGCTTCCCCGCCTTTGCACCTACACAGCCCACCCAGTTTCATCACGATGACGTTAAACGGACCCAGATTTTCTTTTTCGGGCTTCTTGGCCTTGGTTATTCGGGGGCCCTTTTGAAAAACTTGCATGTTGCGTCAACTTATGACGTCACGTGTTCGGCGTGGGTTACCATGGCTTCACGGTTTCTTAACATTAAAATATGCCTCTGCCCGACATGTCAGCAGCGTTGTCGTTTGTTTGATGTCTGCATTTCGAAATGTCAATGCCTGTGCTCAGGCTTCTTTGAGGTTTGACCTTGATTACCGCTAAGACATTTTGAAGAGACCGCAAATGCCGAGGTGGCCATAAAGCGAGATTTTACTGATTTTGTTGATTATGCAGCGAGGTTCTCCTATGTATTGAGAGACGGTTGGAAAAATTTGAGAGACCGAAACGATCCCTGTTGTAGAATCTGTGTTGATGTTGAGTAATCCCTGATAAGTTGGTTACCATTGTCTGAGTCATTAAATCGATAAGGCCTCATATTAGCTTGTTTGACAAATAAGAGGAATATCCACTTCCGAAATTATCTTGTTTTGCAATAGTCTAGCCAAATATGGATCATATTTTGCGGAGTTCGCGCAGTCTCATTAAATTCCATTTGTTTCACTTCCAAATGTTTCTTCGTGACCTCTCATGGAAAACTGCGTTAGGTGCAATACATTATTACGTCGAAACCGGCAGATGCACGACTTCCTACATCATGTTCTTGTTTTTGTTTCAACAAGGCTTATGCATATGTTTTTCAATACATTCTTGAATAGAAGAGCGATGTACGAACGCAATGACTGCATTGCGGTAAATAAGAGACTTCTTAATCTCGAGCAGATATGTGCGGCATTTCTACTTTTTTAAAAACAGCTCTCGAATTCAAAACTCTTGGCCGAGCATACACGGAAGTGAAAACAAAAGGTCTTTCACGTTAAAGGGGAATCACATAATCAGGAACGTTCTGATACCTCTTTTGTCAACGGACGATTAAACAGTTGCCGATCGAATAAACGCTAATGCGTTTTAACCACGGTGCGGTGTTTCAAAATCGATGTCTTTGCTGGCAGTCTTATCGGGTGTCTGTGACTGAATCACTTGCGACTGCAACGTGAATGACAATGACTGCGGCCACAATCCAACGTCGAATTCAAGTGTAGCCCTTCAACCACTGACTCGCTGGTCTCTAGGACCTCTTCGTTCTCAGCTAAATCTCTCTCAATTACAGGCGAATCTGGAGCTTCCATTCCCACAGTTGCCACAGATTGACCGACACTGAGGATAAAATGTTTATCTCTTCACTCGCACTTCTACCTGCAGTTTCTTCTTC
>JGI24159J19872_10003032_pt1 | contig 20575 bp, 18 predicted proteins | sample Ectturendosymbi4_FD_19872 | JGI IMG/M metagenome (IMG submission 19872) | reverse complement strand
AAGGGTACAAGTATGAGGAAGCTCCACGCGCGGCGCTGCCACTGACTCGCCACCAGTGCAGCATTCACTGCGAAAGTAGTCAGCGTGGTCCACGGCGCAAGTAAGCGGAGATGGGCGCCGCAGACACTAAAAATCGAAAATATTTTCAGATATTTGATATCTGGCAGTTCCATTGAAGTCAACAGTGACGCCATAAAGTGGCTTCATGGCACGCCATGCACTCTCCTGGCATTTCTGTGGTCGCTGAGTTCAGCTCTGGCTGAATCTGAGCTTTCAGTTTCAGCGTTATTACTTGGTCCAAGACTAGATGGCACTTCCTTGTAGCTTTCCTAACATTGCATCACAATCACCCAAGTGCGGACTGCGATGTTAATATTCTGAACCCACTGGAACACTCAACTGCGTTGTGTATCAACATAAGCCATGTTCAATGAACACTTCATGCTCTGTTGTTTCCAAACAACTTTACCCAAGTCAAGTACTACTTATCTCAGCTGGCAATGACATGATTTTATCAGTTGTACGTATGGTGGGTAACCGTAGCGCCAGCAACCAATCCCGCCGGGCATTCTGGTCACGTGGCCGAACCATCGTAGCTGTGGCCTTGGTGACCATAAAGACATTTTAAGAGACCTCAACTGTTTCATCAGAACGCCGAGGTGGTCATAAATCGAGGTTTTAGTGTATTTTAGTGGTGGNTATGCAGAGAGGTTCTACTGTATTTTGAGAGACCGAAACGGCTCGCATGCGCAGCAGCGGTTAAGACGAGCTTGTAGTTTGCGGCCATTGCTAACACGGAGACTACAACTACACAGAAAATGTCGGTGTAATGTGAATAATATCGGTGTAATGTCTGTTGCAGGAGGCTGAAGCTAGCGGGTACAGCCTGCATCAAGTTCGAATTGCCTTGGAAGAGATCCGGATTGGCGGCATTGGGGGATCCCCGGCGCTCTGGCTTAAGGCCAACTGGGATGAAAAGATTAAAGAACTGATGTCTTGCGTGAGTCTGTGTGCAGCTGACTTGTGTCACATTAAATAACAATTAATGAGTTGTACTTAAGCGAGCTAAGCTTTCTAAGCAAATAGCTAAGCGAGCTAAGCTTTCAGCATGCAAGCAAATAGCTCAACTATCTGATTTGAGCTTATTTGCTTTGTTCGTACCATCGGAAATGTTACTTTTACTGCAAACTGAGCACATCATCGCACAAGGACGATGGGCTTCGACCAAGCTATTGCTATTTGTGACCGGATGCATCGCCTCCAGCTTCTCCGCGCGCTCCGTGTTCGGTTTTCCTTCCAACGTTGCTTTCGGCTTCGTTGTTGTTTCCTTTGCGGTTAATTTTTTTGCGAACTCTGTTTGTTTTCATGTTGGTTTTTGCTTTTTTTTGCTTCCGCGAATCTTTTTCTATGTATTCACCGCATTCAGTTTCGTATGCCCCTGCTAGTTAAAAGTTGATTTCAATCCTGCACACGCTAGAAGCCTTCCTAATTAAGACTGTCTCGTTTTAATGTTATTTCGACCTGTTACGAGAAATTACATGTTTTTTTATTGTGGTAATGGGCTGAAGCTATCCACATAGCAAATGAACCTTGGACACAACGTACTTTGCTTTTGAGTGACGCACAAACAATCCCACCATCGAAACCATTTGAAGTTCTGGTTATTGCTGTTTCACCTTCGACACATCGACTGCCCCCATATGAAAGTTGTTGGACATGGTTGTGAATCTTCTTTTTGCATTTTTATGTAGACATAGTTTTTGTCATAGTAACGTAGCGTGCTTTTTTCGAAATAGCCAACTGATTGTAGTTTACGCATTTTTCAAAAATCCCTTCAATTTTTGCTCTTCTGCTTCCGATGCTTTGATGAAAATATGCACTGTTCGACCACCAGTCAAAGCTTGAAACTGCTAATGATGTAATTCAAAAGATTTTGTAAGATATAAATTGGTTGTTTTTTTGTTTCAGACGTCACTTCCGTCTTATGACGATGCATCGGACCTGCTGACGTCATGCAATGGCAGTGTTGAAGAAGCTCGACAAACGCTGTTTGATCGCACGCGTGCGAAGGTGATCTATTTTTGTTTGCGTTTTTAACACGTTAGATTTAATTTCAAATGGAGATGCATGTTATCTCGTGACTGAAAAAAGTGTCACTGTTGATTCCGTAAGCAATGAATTTACGCTGCGTTGAACACGTCAAAGGGACAGAGTTATGGTGATCCGTTTGTAAAAATTTTGTTTTAGAAAGTATCGCTCTTAAAAATCTCAGCGAAAAGATTTGTAATTTGAAAGAAATAATTGAATTGAAAAAATCTTTGAAATATTCCTAACTCCGCCAACGAAGTGTTTCCCATTGAAATTTGTGAATTAACCGCGTATTGTGTAAATTCAAAAATTTTAAGAGAATTTTTTTCAAATGTAACAACTTTTGCGTGGCGGATACTGTCAGTGTTCACCATGCAAGAAGTGTCGGACTACAACGTGTTATGTGATCTGTTGCAACAAATCTGAAGTTTGTTGCTCTGTCCGGGTTGACTTTTCAGTGTTAACGTTGTCGCTTATGCTCGATGATTAAAAGCGGAATTGTTCGCAGACACATAGTTACGCAGTTCCTTTTATATTTAATACCGAACGCAACGCTGGGAAATGCTTTTAAGTTTTGAGCAAATTCGCCAAAATCAAAGCTGGAAATGAAAGAGATGGAAACAAATGAAACCGGAGTGGTTTTGCAAAGTAGAATAAGAAACAAAGGAAAAACCAATAATTTGAAAGAAATTATATTTTTAAAGTGCTTTGCACGATTTCATTGGATCGTTAAGTTTTGAGTTGCGTTTAAAACTGATTATGTTTGAAGTTTAAATTCGGCATCACTTCTACTGAGCTTGTATCCCTTGTCAAGTTTACGCCATGCCTTATGGGCGGATGCGTCAATTTTATACGTAAGTGCTTGGTGCAATTCAATAAGATTTGGCGCCGAGGTACAGGGTTTCTCAACAGGGGCCCAGTGGCCCCCAAAGAGGAATCCATTTTTACGATTTTTTGTTATGAACAAATAGAGCGGCTTAGGTGGAGTTTGTTAGAGATACACAAGTGCAACATTTTTGCAACTGGTTTGAGTTAAACTTCGTTTTTTTTTAAGTTTGCACATCTGCTGAACTCTCCTCGGAAATTTCCGTGATTTGGTAACTGACCAGCTTGAAAGCACAGAATAGTGATATCCATGCTTGGATGATTACGCCCGGATGTCCTAAAAGCTTTCATGCCTGAATGTGTCTCACAGAAGCTCTTTCTTTAGCTTTTTTGGAACTTTTACTCCCGGTCTGCCTGATGGAGACTGTTTAACTCCCGTAACGAAACTTGTATTCTGTTGCTTTGTGTTGCGTAAGCCTAGCCATCTCCTAACACTGTATGTCCAGCTATGAAAAGCCAGCATCTAAAGGGGAATTTGCGTTGCGTTTAAACGGCGAAAGCGGTAAAGGCGTTTGTTGTTCGTCTCACCTTAAACCTTGAATTTTCTAGGTCGAAAAGCTTCATCTTAGAGAATTGCTCGATGAAGATACTATTCAGAAAGCTATGATTAGAAGCACTGGGGATTGGAAAGCTTTATTGAAAGCGTTGCAATTGCCTCTAGTTAAAGAATTCCATTATTCCTTAGGTAGGTACAGATGCTTCTCTCTCCTGTAGGTAATGAACAGTAGGCCAAGGCGCGTTTATGTCAACACTTTCGGAAAATCTCAAAGCAAGCCAACCATGGCTTACTGAATCAAACCAATGCGCAGTACACAGGAACTCGTTTCGATGCCTAAATAAACTTAGTTATTTGGCGGTTCTCTTTTTAATTAATCCATTATGAAGCTATCATTATAAATTAGGAGAAAAACTGAAACTTTATCAAAATTTGAACTTGACGTGTTCATTGATTCCTGCTCACGGCCGCTTGGGTTTAGAATATGCCTCAAAGAGCTTCTTTCAGTCGCAATGAAATGCAGAGGCTTTGAGACAATGTGTGAGACGCAAGCTTAAAATAATTTGTATGGTTATACAGAGTAGTTCTTGCCGAGAAAAGCGGTGGTCATGCATGTTAATGACATGCTATGAACTGATCGGAGCTGCGTTAATGCAGATCGAGCTAAAGCTAAGTGAGTAACCGCTATTCCGAGATGATTGTTTACAGACAGTTTTTATTGACAAGTATCTAAATTATAGGTTGGTTTTCTTTCAGATAACGAGGAGTTTGATGAAACGTTGCTAACCATCAACGACTTGCTTGCAATGAAGGACAAACTGGTAACAAACTTTTCGCCTGTAATTCCTGTGCCGTTTTGTCATGATTGAGATTTGATTATTACAAGATTTGATTATTATCTTCTAACGCCCACTTGAAGAATTCGAAAAAAATTGGAAGTAGTTCTCAAATTTGTATTTATCGACTTCTACTTGAAAAACAACTGAGGATGCTTGCTCAGTAGGCAAAATATATACTTTGGTAAAATCAACGTGACCAATTCTTTGTGCAGAAGAGCTGCTTTCAATAGATAGCTGCGTTTTTAGCTGCTCATACGCGTTCCTTGTTTATTTGTTGCGTAAAAAGGTATTTGTTCGAGATTAGTTGAGCTTCTGCTGTTTTCCTTAACTTTTTGGACAGCTAAGTGTCGATGGCTGTGAGAAGAGCAAGGACCAGTACTCACGCAGTAGCCCTGGGCTGTCTTTCAGCTTCTTTAGTGAGAAACGAACCATGGATGTTCGTGTTGACTGAATCTTGCCATTATCAATTTTTTCTTGCAGCGAATGCAGCACGCCCTGATTGCTGCATTCTCGTTGCAAAGTGAAGCGGTTGCTGTTATGATGTGCGCATTGTTGTCACACTTCACTGCAGACGACCCAAACGTCACAGACGACGGTTCCGGTAGGTTGAATCTTGCTGCCGTTCTGTTAGAAATATCACGTTGAGTGGACCTGGGGTGTGGATAAACAAATGTTAAAGCTAAACATCGCATATTTTACCGACAGTGTATTTAATTTTATTACGCGTTCCTAGCATCGAATCTTTCGTCCACTTAGTGGAAAAACTTGCTGCTACGTTTGGCAGCTTGATTTAGTTTCTGCGGATGTGGTCTGTTCATGTTATGCGGCTTAGCGTCCAGATGCTGCAGATGTGTTGTACCATTCAAGAAGTGATTGCCCAGCGAACACCAACACACGTGTATAGAGTGTGGTGCAGGAGTCTTCAGTGGACATCAGCCTATATTGGGGATGATGAAGAAGGGCTCTTGCCGCAATGTCCCTGTAACACAAAAGCATTGCGGAAACAACAACAACAAATAAAGAGCAAGAAACATTTGGTTTACAACATATACAGGACAAACAAACTTAAAGATATATTGGCATATAAACTAAAGCAATCGAATCGATGTTGTACAACCCTAATCTTCGATAATCCACAGCACCGTGCCTTCAATCAGCATATGCAGAAACTAGTTCGTTATAACAACGTTTTGAAAACAAATCGAAAGATTTTAGAAAAGAAAGGTCAATGCAGTCAAGGATTTTTGAGCCAAGGTGCTTTACATGCCTTTTCCCTTTAGTTAGTGAAGCTAATTGCCAATGTCATCTACCTCTTTTAGCTCCAAGGATTGCATGACAGTGACTTAAAGAAATTAGCAGGAAGGTTACGACATTGAAAAGCTCTGCATAAATTTGCCTATTTCGGGAATACTGATGTCATTCACTTTCAGAAAGTTTAACTTTTTGTACAGTGGAGAGACTCGCGACTTGAAAGAATTGTAGGTCATTGTTCGTTGCAAAAAACACTCAAGACAGTTTTTCCAGCTCGCCATCCAAGACACCAAATGCATTTTGGAGATGACAATCTCAATACATTATTACTAAGCGTATTCTCTTATAAGACACTTCAACACCGCTGGAGAGTTTTATTTCAAGGTTGTGTATGCGGTCTGACCAAGAAAATATGTGATTAATGTATGCTCCAAGGTACTTGCTGCAGGTCCTGTGGTTTATTTTACAGTCATTAGTTTTAACTTTAACATCATAAAGATTGGTTAGGTTTGTTGTTGATGAGCATATATGTGATTTTTACGTGATTTACAGACAACTTGTTCTATTGCATCCACTCATCAATTACTTGCAGCTCACAACTCTTAATTTGGTTGAGTCCACACTAGATATGGTCAACAATGTATCATCACCAAAAAGTGTAGGATTTTAAGTTTGACGATGTAGGAAGATCATCCACGTACAAACAAGAGTATGAGCCCAAAGGAAGAGCCCTGGAGAAGCCCCAAATTTACCTACCGGGTAACTGACCTTTTCCCCAACTACTGTTGGCTATAGCAGTGGTTGTCAACTTGTTAGTGATGTACCCTTTGGGTAAAATTTTGTCTATCAAGTACCTCTTCGCTTCAATCATGAGCGCATTAATTAGAAATGTACCTCTCGTTGTACTCTTGCATTAAAATTTCATTATGAAGACAATTAAAAAATTGGTGTACCCCTCAAAGCACCTATGCGTACCCCACGGGATACGCATATCTCCATTCGAGAACCACTGGGCTGCTGTGTTGTATTTCGCAAAAACTTTGATTGTGTCATATATATAGCTGGAGATGTTGACAATTCGCTTATAAAACCATATTGGTGTTCAGAGAAGATTGTGCTGTTCAATTTCAGTATGCAGTCGGATATAAAGTAGTTTTTCAAATATTTTGTGAATGAGTGAAAGGTCAGAGATTGGCCCGCAGTTGGCAACAAGATCTTTTTGCCAGCCGTAGATTAAGGACAACTTGTGCGTACACGCATATTACGGAATATATCAAGGGGTTTGAAATAGCATTTGCAGTGCGCTTGCTACTGTCACAATTTGGTTATGAAATTCATCATCCATGTTTTGTGGATTTCCAAACAAAAAACATGAGTAATGGTTTCTTTTACATCCAATAAATAAAAAAATGTGACAAATCAGCCGCATTTGTGGCCTTTGCACACACGGATCTGCGTGGGTTTCACATGAAACTAAAACAACATCACTGATTTGAGGCATAATTTTATTTTTGTTGCGCGGATTAATCGACGTGCAATTAATCCAGACATCTGCAAACATTTACAATTTGACTGCTTTGTTTTCAGACTCAACAACTGATCTCAGCACTTACGATTTGAAAGATTTTGTCGAAGCCGCCCAGTCTTTTCCAGATAACCTTGACGGAGCAATGAAGTACCTGAGGAATAGATGCATGCTCTGTCTTGAAACGTTTGCACGGAGCAAGGTAGACGGCGAATAGTTGTGGGAGGTTTTAAATTTTTTCAATACTTACCATACTGGTACTTCTGGTGGGAATCTCTTAAATAGTCATGCATTGTCTACAACGAAATAAACGTTTGTTTAAATTTGGCTGAACTCCTGTGTTGGGGTTGGTTTCGAAAGCGGTTGAATAAAGGAAAACCTTTGGTCCAATCTGGTGACGCAATTCAAAATTCGACCCACTCCCTACAGCCCCCTACAAGTAATGATCTTATCTTTTTGAAAATGTTGGATTGAAAACAATGCTTTCGAGATCATTCGCATTGCCGGTTTTTAAATTGTTATTCTCATCTTATTTTTATGTTTCATCAGGTTGAATGTATGACCACATGCACTGACAGTGAATGCAAATATTGTCATGAATGCCTGGCGCGTTATCTTCGTTTCAAAATAAACGTAGGCCACATCCGGGACATCGTTTGTCCCGTGTGCAAAATGCCTGATATCGACGCTGACGAAGAAGCGGCGACGAACTACTTCAACTACTTGGACGTGGTGGTGAGTTTTTCAGCGTCAGAAACGCATGCTTCGGTTTCGGAGCAGGTTCTTGATCAATGGCGCCAACATACGCTGGCTTGTTGTTACCCCCCATACCAGGGGTCGGTATCCTGCGGCTCTTTAGCGCTTCTGAAGTTGCTCTTTCTGGATTTGACAAAACTTGGGATTTAAATTTGCATTTTATTATGATTACTGAGGTTTAAGTTGAGTACAATTTAGCTTGTGTCCATATGAAGTTGCATGAAAAATAAAACGACGTCAACGTTTTGTGGCTTCTCGCCGGTCATATCTGCTGGAGGATGAAGCAGAATGGCTCTTTTGTTGAAAAAAGTTGCCGACCCCTATCCCATACTGATGTTAGAAGATTGAAAGTAATTGCTTAAACAGCTGAGAAAATAATTATGCAAACAATTTTCCTTATAAAGATATAACTACGTTAGAAATATCGTGTACACTAATCGCATAAGTGTAATTTTAACAGTCCTGAAGACCTTGTCAACCAGTGTTTTGTTTCACCGAAAGCAGAAATTACAGGCTTACATTGTTTTATTCAAAAACCTAGCTTATGTCTCCAAAACTTTTGTGTCAACGCTGTTCCTCAAATACACATGCTGCAGAAAAATGCGAGATTATTGGGTGTTTAATGGTTTCTTTCCGTTGTTTGTGAAACGCCCGTTGTTTAATGTGGTGCTGATTCCCATTCCAGATCCGCAACAGACTGGACGATGAGTCCCACGCTCTCTTCCAACAGAAGCTACGTGACCAGACCCTGATGAAAATGCCAAACTTCCGATGGTGTTCGCATGTGAGTACACGAGTTAATGTGAGTTCGCATGTGAGTACACGAGTTAATGTGAGTTCGCATGTGAATACACGAGTTAATGTGAGTTCGCATGTGAGTACACGAGTTAATGTGAGTTCGCATGTGAGTACACGAGTTAATGTGAGTTAGCATGTGAGTACACGAGTTAATGTGAGTTCGCATGTGAGTACACGAGTTAATGTGAGTTCGCATGTGAGTACACGAGTTAATGTGAGAATTTGAATGGTGTTGTTGGAAATGTCTGGTTCTGGTGTTGTTTTTAAACGGAAAATGTTTCGGTAATTTTTGTTTTAATAAACTTTGTGTTTTCATATTGCTGAGAAATTGTTCTTCTGGATCTTCCAAACAAAGCTCTCGCGAATGGATAAATAACATTCGGTNTCACGTCACAGACCCGAGCATCGCACCAGCGCAAGCGATTACGCAACAACCTAACTCCGCTCCAGCGCAAATGCGTGAAAAACTAAACTGATAATTTCTCGGCTGCCAACTTGGAAAACAAAAAGTTGTAAAACTGATGCTGGTTTCGCACTGAGGTCGCCGCCGTGAAGCTGCAGCAGGAAATGTGTTTTGTGCGAATAATGCGAGTTTACGTTGATGCAGTGCACGAATGGGTTCTTGTACGAGCGAGAAGAAAACAACTTGAGAATGGTCTGTTCCGCTTGCCGCAAGGTACGTCGCTGCTGCCGTGATACGGTGTGTTGATTATGAACTTGTTCAAAAACTGTATGAACCGTTTACGACGCACTGTTTCACATGCCGCTGATTTTCTCGACCTCCAATCACAGGTAAATATTAAATTGCGTGTTTTAGCATTTGTTGTTATTGTTTGTTCAGGGGGTTGTGCACGATTTTCCTGTTGTTGGGGGGATGGGACGCCCGGCCAGTTTTTATGGGAAGTCTGTTTTGGTCGCACTCCAAAAACTTTCTGCAGCTTTTGTAAAAAATACATGTCACAAACGTATTTTCCGCGGTGCTGCTGTTATACATGGATCATAAGAAAATATTACGAAGCTAGAGAAGGAATTATGGAGTTATGCTAAAAAACTGTTCTATGCAAACTTTGAGCCGATTACGTTTCTTGAAATACACTGGTAATCTCGGTAGTTCTACTTCTTGAACCTTTTTATTGCAAAGATGCTTGGGACAGAAAAGGTCACTGTTCCCAGAGAAACGAGTGTTTTTGACCCCCTGAATCCTGGGATTTGCCCAAGTTGGGCAAGTAATAACTCGGCAGTAGCTTGAGTTAGAGAGATGTTCAAACCCTCTAAAGATGCGGAAAGCCAGTAGTACTTTCGATAAGAAATTGGGAAGTTTTGGATTAAGCTTTTTGTGGGTGACGTCATATCAGGGGTAGGTTTAGACTTTTTTGGCTTGCGTCATCAGGTCCTGGGCCCAACCGCAAGAGGGAGCCTTTTGTTTCTCTTAAAAAAATAGGCGTAAATTACTGGTACACAGTATAAACATTGCAGCTGACTGAATGCTGCTGCCGAAGTAAGGAAGACTGAAATCATTGAGCGTTCCTCAGTGGTCGGTCACAAATTGATGTGAAGTGTTACTGCTACGAAGCTTGCGATTCAATTTGCCAGGAACGATTTTTTCACCCATTCACTTAAATCTTGCTGCAAAACCCACCGTTGCTTTGTTACTTGCTGTTGCGAAGATCGTTACGTCACTGCTGGAGTTCCGTTTCTATTGTTAGGCTGGACTTCCTCCTGCTTTTTAGCTGTGTTTTCTTTCTCATCTTTTTGGCAAACCAGTTGTTTCCAATGGAAGAAACCCATTGTGAAATCGCATGCGTGGTCTTTTTTGACGGGGTGACGGCAATTGCTTGAATTTGCTTCTTGTCGGGGCCTTTTTAGGTGATCACTCCTTGCCCAAAGAATGTTACAACGATTCACTCAGTAACCGTGGATCAACCACCCAACCTTTCCATTGAGAGGCGGTCACTTCTGCACTGAGCTATCGCCACCCATGGTCTCTTTAATTTTGATCAACTCACTGACACAAAAATGCGCTAAATCTAAAACAAAAGCTTTTTCTTCAAAAGTAAAAAAAAAAAAAACTATTTCAAATAGTTTTTTTTTATGAAGTCGCCTCTGGTCTTTTTCTGGTGAAACGTTCTTGTATCTCTGTTTCTCAAACTTAGCTTGCTTTTCCTCCAGGCGACTTGTTACAACTGCAAGAAGCCGTGGGAGGAGCAGCACGAGGGGATTTCCTGCCAAGCGTTTCTTGAATGGAAGCAGTTGAACGACCCTGACTTCCAAGCGGCCGGACTCGCGGCTCACCTGAAGGAAAACGGAATAGGTTTGAACTTCAGTCGAAATACTTACGTAGGAGCAGTTTCCCGATCACTAGTAAAACAATGCCAAGTGATTTCGTGAAAGATTGTTCGCGATATATCTGCGGCTTCACTCTTTGCTGATCAAGACTCAGGAGCGACTCCAGGTGATCAGCGTCACTCGGACTCATCATACGATTATTCTGACTGACTTAACAAACCGTTCGAGGCTTGCGTCACTGAAATTTGCATTTGCTCTCATTCTGGCTGACGCTATTGTTGCTCTGTGACGTCAGTTACGTAACAATAAACGAGAAGTTCTCATGATATCTTCTCCGTTGTTGGTAACGTACGTCACAAAGCAATGATAACGCCAGCTAGTCCTCTGCTTACTAGGCTCACTCACATTAGCCCGAGTTGCTGGACAATTTATCGTTCGTTTGAAATTCTCGAAATGGGGACTGTCCATTGGTTTGGAATTTAAATTCAATGTTCTATACAAATCTATTGCTTCAAAAATCTGATGTGAATTATATTTCAAAAAATACTTAATTGCATAGGGCAGCGAAAAAGCTCTAACGGATTGAGCCCGAGTGATGCTGTATGCACACGTCATGCGTCCTGTACGTTTTTTGGCGCATGCGTCTGATTTCGTGACGTCACGTCCTTTTCTGATGCGTCTGGTATGGTCTGCGTTCGAGCAAAAGTGAGTCAGAGCGGTGAGTCCGATGCCTCAATATAGAAGCAGGTTCCTACTCGAACGCAGACCATACCAGACGCATCAGAAAAGGACGTGACGTCACGAAATCAGACGCATACGCTCAAAAAACGCACAGGGACACATGCCGTGTGCATACAGCGTAAAGCGCTAGCGAACGAAGTCGAGAGAACGTCTACTTCGGGCGATGTTTTTGATTCAAGTCACCTGCAACATGAACGCCTAAGGCCAGGCATGAAACGACAATTTATGAACAGTGACAAGGCCCAATGAAAAGAGCCCGAGTTAACAACCTTAATCAGTGAAGTGGGTGGTGGCACAAATATAGAAAGCAAGAAAGCTCGCGTTCTACAACAAAAATCGTAATCGAAGCCTCGGAGTCGTCAGTGTCAAGACTTGTAAGATGATGGGGATTTTGAGATGAAGCATTGTTCGCAGATTGTCCCAACTGCAAGTTCCGTTACGCTCTTGCCAAAGGTGGGTGCATGCATTTCAAATGCCTGATGTGCTCGTTTCAGTTCTGCAGTGGATGCAAGCGACCTTTCAAGCAGGGAAGGGTGAGTTATGTGCGCTCTGTTGCCTGTCAGAGCGCCAACTTTGCTCCTCGCCTATTCTTGCTACTTGCACTGCTTTCTGTTGACTTCGCAAAATTCGTGTCAAACAATATTTTATAATTCAATATTAGGTTGAAAGAAAGACGGCATAGTGTTGGTGAATCAGCTTTAATAGTGTTGCTGAATCAGCATGATAGTATTCGTGACTCAGTATAATAATGTTGGTGACTCAGCGTAATGGTGTTGCTGAGTCAGTATATAGTTAGTTTCAAAAGGACCTGCCTAAGAAAATTTACTTGTCTTCACCGTATATTGGTAAAGCATGAAAGTGTTGGACATGATGTCGTCGACGTTGGACTCACCTAGTTCTTTTCAACATTAATATTTGCATCTGACACTGGGTGTTGACGTCACTGGGTGTTAACGTCAGTCTCACAAACATGGGCGTCGGAAGGGGGGCAGGGGGTCTTGGCCCCCCTGTATTTCAAAAAGTATAGCAAAAAATGTTGTTTTAGTTTCGAATGGGAAAAAACAAATTTCACCAATTTTGCCCGCCCCCTAGAAAAACTTCGGAAAAATCCAAAAGCGGTCACCCCTGGAAGCAATCCTTCCGACGCTCATGCTTACAAAACGTAACAAGAGGGTATGCTTTCGGAGCGGAGGAAACGACATTGAGTGACTGAAGCAGGAACTCGAGTTCAGTTTTTTTCTTGAATTAACATGATTTGATGAAATGAATTTTACGCAGTTTGTGTAAACTGTCACACTTGCGATCAGGCATGCACCGTTTTGTCGACGTGCTCAAGAATGGGGTTGCACGCCCATCACCCTCGTGACTGCCTTTTTTATCTGAGAGACTTTGAGGTTGAGAAATTGGAAAAGATTCTTTCCGATGGTAACGTTCCCTACGTAACGACACAAGTCAGCACAGCAATATATTGCCAGGTGAGGATCTAATATTGTTTCAATCTACTTGTTGGCCACTTAAGCGATGAAATTGTGTAACTTGCAAAAAGGTTTTGCGTTCGCTGGGTGTCGTCTTCATCATCTGCACTGTTTTCCATTTCACCACTAATGTAAAGCAACACAGTGTCTCCTTCTCAGGTGTAGTGATCATGCAATAGACTCAATGCTTGACATTTGCTTTACAAATGTGTTCGCATGAACGTTTCCTGTGGTATCCCCTGCTATCGCTAAAGCTGCTGCGCAAACGGCGCGAAAAATTTGTCCCCAACTTGACTCCCACTACCATGAAATGCGCAAATAATCAAAACCATCGCGCATCGGTCATCGCGCGCGTCATACCAAGGACCGCGCTCGGGCTTTAGACAGAGGACCCCGCTCGAAAAATTCGCGACACCCTTTCCCATCATCAGCTATGGGCGTCAGAAGGATTTTTCTGGAGGGCAACAGTGGTAAACTTTCCTTTTACCGACTTGAAACTAAGAGAACAACCATTTTCTACTAAAAGTTAAATAGGAAAATTTCAAATTGGAGGGGGGCCTTGACCCCCTGCCACCCTCTCCCGACGCCCATGCCATCCAGAAATGGAAGTCTTACTGAGCATTCCCGGTGCACTGAGCATTCCCGGTGCACTGGGCATTCCCGGTGCACTGGGCATTCCCGGTGCACTGGGCATTCCCGGTGCACTGGGCATTCCCGGTGCACTGAGCATTCCCGGTGCACTGGGCATTCCCGGTGCACTGAGCATGAGGAGACTCTCGGTGAAAAAGTCTAAAACTCAATATTGTGAGAATTTTGGACGTAAACTGGATTCCAGTTACTGGTAAACCAACAAAGTGTGCTGGCAAACCATCCGACGTCTTCGCGACGAAAGATCTCATACTGCTAGATCCATCAAACAACAAAATGGTGTCCCACTCAGCTATGAGGACGTCCTTGGCAGATGGAGAGAGTATTTCAAGGTTCTTTCAAACCCAGTTGCTGTTAAACCATCGGACACGCAAGAGGTACGTTTTGGGAGGAAAGTATCATCACTGCAGCAAAAGTCTTCCTTGCTGTCAAAATATAGAAAGCTGCAGAATGCGATGAAATCCAACTTGAAATGCTTAAAAGCCTTGAACAAATGTGTTCTTGGCTTACTCGTGTGTTCCATGTGGCCTGGTATTCTAGGGGGGGGGACACCGAAAGATTGGCAACCAGGAGTGATCACCCTATACACAAAAAGGGAGACAGGAGTGAATGCACCAACTACCGAGGCACCCCTCTCCTCAGCCTCTCAACTCGTGGATGAACAAAGACTCAGTTATTGAGTAACAGTCAATCGCTTTCAAACTATTTTTGAAAACTGTAGTTTCTCCTCATTTCCGGGTTTTGCCAGATCTATCAACTCGCGTTCGTTGGAGATTGAGCCAACAGATCGCTAAGATATGACAAAACTATTGTTGTTGCAAGTCATCTCTGATACCGTCCCGTCCACACTTGCAACGGGCAAACGTTGGACTTGCCTTCATTCAACTATGTGGCCGCCATCTGTTTACCTCTGAAGTGTGGGTCCATCATCTTTCTCTGATTAAGATCAACTGGCGCCTAAGCAGGACCTTAAACCGCTAGGGACACCAGGGAGAGGACAAAAAGTTTTCCGAGAAGGGCCCAAATTTTGTTTTCTAGGGGGGCCGAGACCCCGAGTTACGGGCCTGCACAACTGCGCCCCTCATCCAAAAATGTAATTAATGCGGCCTTGGTAGCTAGATTGATAGAACCACTGTCTGCTTTTCCATCGCAGCTATTTCTTTCGCATGTGTTTCTTCCAAATGAGAATCTTTCCTTGTTTTGCTTTTCTTATTTCTGCTACTGAAGCAGCCAAGTCAGCTCTGTTCGCAAAAAAATTGCTTTTTTCCAATCGTGGATCCAGCAGAGTTATAATTGCATTCAGGCAGCTTCTATTGATGGTAATGAATTGTTGCTTAATCTCCAATTTAAATTCTTCTTAAGCTTCTCCATTGGAATCAGTTCATTGATAAAGTGACGATACTAAAGTTTTCCTTTGCATTGTCTAGGAAATGTAAGAATCTTATTTTCCACCAAGGCTTGTGACATCAACAAAAATGTTTATCGTTTTATAAGCTTTATTGTGTAACAGTTCTTTCTGCAGAAGCTCTATTGTGTAACAATTGTTGATGCAGAAACTTTATTGTGTAACTAGCAGTTATTGTTGCAGAAGCTTGCATGATATATTAACATGTTATTGTCTAGTGTGCTCTGTTCAGCCTTACTTGATAGCAACTTTTTTTCACAATACGTATTTTCAATAGTGACAATAACTGTTAAGCCTCGCATCCTTTCGCGCGACGGTTCTGTTGCTCTCGACCCTGAGCAGCCTGAAGGAGAAGCAAATACGCGAATCGTTAACGGAGCAGTTGCAACCGTTTGGGTGCATGTTACTTGACGTGTTTTGCTCGTCTGTGCGAGATTTCTACATCTGTGGTCCTCACGGTCGCCACACATATGCGTAGTAGTGTGTTTGGTTTTTAGGAAATTGTATATTTTTGATGCTACGTTTGAGCAGAGACAAGAAAAACAGATGTGAAACGTTACGTATAGGCCATGTGTTTAGTCAAAAACGTAACCGTGATGTTTTCGGTTGGTTCGCCTGTGGAAATTAATAATCCTGTTCCCGCCAGCCAAGCACGATTTCCACAATTCCGTGTCATTGAACGCTTTTGCGTCGAAAGTAGCAACAAGCGCAGTGGTCGTGGGGCGCTCTGGTAAGGATTTACAAATTATTTATTGACGGCACTTTTAGAGCGTCCATATCGTCATTTTTGCCTTAGCGCTTTTCCATTTTTCCCTCGTAACAGTGGGAGATGGGGCCTCACATGTGAATTAGCCTAAGGGCCTCGCATCAGCTAAATCTGGCAATGCGCTCAGGTATGACGGGATTTCTCAATTCAGATAATTAGGGCTATACTCTGGGCTGACAGATATTGAGTGAGGTTCTTATGCAGTGAGAATATTACGAAAGAAGTTCTTTGCATCCAGCCCAGTGCAACACGAACAAATCCAAGAGGAAACCCACATTAACCTCAGTGCAGCTACCATGGTTGCAGAAAGTCAAAACTACTGTAATTTCCTATAACTCCACTACAGATAACTCTGACCAGTATAACCTATTTTTGGTTCACGAGATTAAAAAGTAATTACGAAAAATGCTTGTTATCTGTAAAAACTTCAGATAAAAATATTTGACTAGACTTCGGTTGAAAAGTTCTGAAAATGTTCGGTTACATTTTTTGCGCTGAAAACTATTAAACTTTTGAGTTTTCAGCTCTTTCCTGCAAGATATTTTTTATTGTTTTTTTCTGTCATGAATTTGAGGAGTTACGGTGGCCAGCACGGGCCAATAGCCCTTAGGTGAAAATCCACACCTCCCGACCCAACTTGAAGCAAAGTCAGGAACCACCAACTTACTCTGCACTTTTGAAGTGTTCGAACAAATAAAAGTTATTTCTTTAAAAGTGGAACTGAACGTGGTTTTGGTAAGCTGCTGATGCAATCGAAACAATTGAGGCGTTGACGAAAATACATTTGAACATGACGCATCACGGTTTTGCAAACCTGTTACGACGTGGCCTAACAACAATCTCGATGTCGCAGTTTTTTTGTTAAATCAAGCTTCATTTCAGGTCATGGAACAAAAAGAAACCTCAACGGGCCTCGTCGATGACGTCTGCGGAAGTCAGGTGGTCGGGAACCACGCTGGGCTGTGCGGACTTCATTACAAAGAATACTTGGTAGGTTCTCGTCAGACCGTGCACTCACTGACGTGCAGTTTTAATGGTTTTCTTGTAACTTGAAAGGTTAACTTAATCAACGACAATCAACTGGACCCGGCAAACATCTTCACCACCAACGAGCTGCTTGCTTGCCTGAGTCGATCGGAGATAGAAGTACCCGAGAAAGAGAGCAACTGCTCCGAGGATGAATACAAAGAAATGCTGCTCTGTCAAGTCAAGCGCCTGTCACTGACGCACAACCAGGATTGATTCTATGATGTAACAATCAGGGCCATAACCAGGGGAGGAGAAACACCCCTGGAAATTTTTTCTCCCCTCCTGGAAAATTGTGTTGGACATAGTTTAAAAATTTGGTCCCCCTCAGAAAACTCTTCGCCCCCCCCCTGGTATTCCAAGCTGGTTACGGGCCTGGTAACAATACGTACTGTGACGCAAAAACAATCGAAGCTGATGTTGCTTCGAAAATAAATTGACTATTAGGGATCGTTCACATATTGCGTAAGCACAAGGAGGCGGGGGTTTCAAATGCTTACGGTTGCTTTATGGAGGGAGGGGTTGCTAAGATGATTACGTAGTAATTTTTTCATATTTTGGCGTGGCTGGTTGTTGCTTGTGGGCGAGTAACGCCACAGCACAGTGTTTTAACACAAGATTGATTGAAAGGTGTGATCAGATATGAAGTAAATGACACAATAACCATTGAATGTGGCGCCCAGCTGCTGTTGGCTTCAATGTCTTCAAATTAGTTTCGTTCGAAATCTTGTGGCCGAGGGGTTCAAAAGAATGCGTACGTAATTTACGGGGGGTTGCTTCTTCCGCAAACAGACTAGGGAGGTGGTCAAAAGGGGGAAAATTTCTTGCCTTAATATGTGAACGCTCCCTTACCTCCATCATAGACTTTATTTTTGCAGTATCTGTTTATTTGCGGCAACCTGTCACATATTTCAGTCCCTCAAAGAAGAGAGCGAATCGACCAGCAATGATTGATTGCATGTCTTTGTTCAATATTTCATTTACTGCTCGTGAACCGACCCCATGTTGCACAGAGATGAAAGTCTAAATTTTTTAACAAGGAAGCAAAGCAATATATGCACAGGCTCCAAATAAAATATCTCATAAAAATTAAATGTCATATGGACATAGAATGTCTTAGCTCTACTATGATTTGTTGCTATGGCGACAAAGATCACGAAATGTCTGAATTGTTTTCCGCAGTCGAATAGCACTAAGTTCAGGTTATTTTATGTGCAAGAAATAATCAGGGATATCCTTATACTGTATTATATTCTAAAATCTGCCAATTGCGATATATTTTGTATTTTCATGCGTTTGCTATTTCGTGGTAAACTGCTCCTGTGTGATTTCCATCTATTTTTACTGTTGGTGGGTGGAGGATGTATCCTTTCAATCTACCCTTGTTGCCACCTGCATACATACCCACACAGAGTTGTAAAAGAGCCTTATTTTGAAACCCTAATTCAAAAACACGCCTGAACCCGGCTCGAGACCGACACTTGTTATTGAAGTCCCATTTAGGCCTGAAAGCTAAATTTACCGAGGGAGGGTATTTGAGATAAGCTCAACTGCGAAGTAACAAAGCAGGTTGTGTGCAGGTTTAGTTGCAGGTACACGGTTTATCACACCGAAAGTAGCAAGCACCTCGACAAAACACTGGCATAATCTGGCACCAACGTAGCACGTTAGTCAACGATAATACTGCGGAATCTAATGTTTCTCAGAAAAAGAAACTTACCACGAAATTATCCATGGCGCTACAGGCATGACATGCTGTCTTGTAGGTTTCGTAAAACAAGTCAAATCGCGTGAGTGATTTATCTTTTCGAAGCAACGCCCTAGCGTGCTAATTTCCTCACTGCTGTCGCCTGATAATGAGTGTAAGACTAATCCGAGCAGAGAATAAAAACGCAGCTGTGTTTGGAAACAATTAGCTGAAGAAAAATCACTTCACTCACAGAAGTTACTGCTGTGAACACAACAAATCTACGTCACGAAAGAAAAAAATGGTTACTCATTATGTGATAAAATAGTTGTGCATGCAGGCCCGAAGTATTTTGACAAACTTAGCCCGACCCGAAAAGCCTGGCCAGACTTATAACTCTGCACCATGTCAAAAGAGTTCTCCTTGCATAAGGACACAAAAGTATATTTGAGATTAAATCAAAATGCTCAACGGTGAATTGGCAAAAAAGTACCAAGTTTCACCTTCAACACGAAAAGAATGTCCAACAAAACTAGATGTGTTGTATCTGTAAAGCAAATGTTTTGCACTTGGATGAAAACATAGCTGCATTGTGGGTTTGGTTAAACTCAGGTAAATCAGATTACTTAAGAACCAATGCATTCAGCACAAGTACAAAGCGTAAGGATCAAGGAAAAAATATTGTATGGATTTGTTAGTCACCACTGTCATGACATTACAAGAACTTAGGATAAATGTATATTTTATCCTTAATTTTGATCTGAGTCAAGTCCCTACGTTTTGAGCTATAGGTCAATATACAGCTAGGTAAATACTGCAGGCTACTGCAACGTTTTGAGTGAAATCCTGTTCACTAATGGTTGAAAAGAGTCTTGCGAAACTCCCCATCCCAAAACTAAGTCTTCACAATAGTGCTGCTTTTTTTCTTCGGCAAAAGCTTTGCAGAGATTTGCCTGAAAATCTAACTTCCCAACATTATATACACTAGCATCAGGGGTATCTAGAACTTCTAGATATCCCTGACTAGCATCATTAAATTATACGCTGTCTGTTTCTGAATACGTGACAACCAACGTTNCAGCAAAGCCAGCNATATTTTTGCACTGAACGGATCATGGCTGTACTGTGGCCTCTCACATGTGCAGCTGTAATAGGCTACAAGAAAATAACATTTCTAACAATATACCACACAGGGTAAAATGTCGGACATAAGCAGTTAAAGATCTTTCACGGTCTCTAGTAACTTGAAAAATGCTAAAAAAATTTTCATTGGAATTAAAATTTGTAAACTAACAGATTCAGTGATACCATACCAAACTCTGTTACAACATCAACTTGGCTTTGTGTGGTCTAGCCTACCATCTGACATGAAAAGCTCTTTACACGAAACGTGACAAACATCACTTTGATTTTTGAAACCTCTCCAAATACAAAACCTAGAGAGAAAAAAGTGGGGGGACATGGCATATTGTGTCCCCCCGTCTGAAAAAGTGGGGGCATGTCCCCCGTGTCCCCACCAAATTGCGCCCATGATTGCGATAATATGACTGTTTTTGCTGGAGGAGCAAATAAGGAGGTTCATTTCTTGTTCTCCTCTCGATTAGAAGTCTAGCCCGCGAGCTTTGTGTTACATGAATCTGCTACAGTGTAGAAACACGTAGATATCAGGGTCATTGCCAGTCAGTAGCGGACACAGGCTAATTTGGTGGGGGGGATGCGGCATCGATTTGCAATGAACCCAATGTTTCACAGGACCATATTACGTAAATCAGGCTGTCATATACGTACATTTACGGGGAAACAAGTCTAAGCTTGGTTTAGTTTAGAAGGAGCTTGAGTGATAAAACTGGTCAAACTTTAACACTGCACCGCTACGCAACCAACAAGCAATGTGGCACATAAC
>JGI24159J19872_10003030_pt1 | contig 20576 bp, 14 predicted proteins | sample Ectturendosymbi4_FD_19872 | JGI IMG/M metagenome (IMG submission 19872) | reverse complement strand
AGGCATGATCAAAAGGTTTTGTCATGGTTAGACGAGCATGGTGACGTCACCAAAATCTCCCTTTCCAGTCTTGCCTTGGCTCCCCAGCCCTAATGCCACCACTGGTTCTTATCATTACAGTAGCCATGTTCAGATCAAGCAAAACACAGCTGTTAACGATTGAACCACGTCAAGCAAACTCCAACCTAATTTGGACTGCATCTCCAACCTAATTTGAACCCTGACACAGGCCCGTAGCCATTGGGAGGCATTTGGGGGCACTGCCCCTCAAATTACTTTTGTTCCCAAAAGAATTTTGTTGTGCCCAAAAGAAATTCTTTTGAACATATAACAAAATTCTTGCTCCCTGGAAATGTATCTTGCCCCTCCAAAAGATAAAACCTGGCTACGGGCCTGCCCTGACAACGCTGTGTAATAAGGCAAGTTGGTTACAAGCTTCTTCAACAAATGCAGCGCTATTATGCAAACACTTCACACGGTTTTTNTTCTACCCACATTTTTTCATTGACAACCAAAAGCGTAGAGAAAATACAATGCAATAGCACAAACGNAGGACATTGAACAAGAAAGAAGTAAAACGTACAATAATGACACCTTTCGTAACGAACCTCCAGATACGTAACTAGTGACGGATTTCGACATAGGTCAAATAAGCCATGGGTTGGGGCCTCGCGCTTTTGGGGTCCCGCGCAACTCCTTCCTATGACGACTCGTCATTAACTTAAAATTTGAGGAACTGCGCAGAGGCATAACTTCACCAATTTACTTTGAAACGAGCGAAAATGCAAACGTGTCCTTGTCTCTTATCAGTACTTAAACAACACGATAATGTTGTTTGCTACGCAATCTAAAAGAATGACAATACTGCTTTTCATCGGAATTCTGCAATGTCTGGCGGTCTTGCGTTGTTGCGAGTTTTTTTTATCAGTTGAAGACTGAACATCAAGTAAGAAAGTGCTGTGTAAAAGACTTGAAACTGAGGAGCATTTCTGGGCGCGAGAGAGCTGCAGGCCGTCTGTATGACAGTGGTAATAAGCCGTAGCGTGGTCAACCCAAAATGTTTTGGGGGGCCAATTGCTTTGACTTTAAGCGAGCAACAGTATTTTGTTAGGGACACTGCCTGTCAGAGCACAAAATGACAAGATGTGCTGGAAATTTGGGGTGCATGGCCCCCTTGCCCCTGGCTACGCCTATGGTTAAAAGAAAAGAATGTAAATGAAAGAATAGTACTAACTTTATGTTCAATCTTCCACTGACAAAAAGCTCGCAACAACGAAAGAACGCCAGACACTGCAGAACTTCGATGAAAAGCAATCTTGTCAGTATTGGATGCTACATTTGGTTGTTCCCACAAACAGAGATTGTTTGTTGAAGCTTTATATGTTAGTTAAAATCAGCTAGAACAGTTTCTCGTGAGTTTTACTTAGAAAAACATATCTGCAGTGACTTGCTTCACGTGGTTAGCTGAGGGAATGGCGACAATACTCTGCAGTGCAAAACACACCATATAGGTTCGAAAACCGCGCATGAGTATTTAGGTAAAAGCTGACTTTACATTTGGCGAAAACCGCAGTAATTCGTGTTTACGTCGAACCACTTTGCAGCAGCAAGTTCATTCACACACGGCCAACTGCTGTCAGAAATTAGTAACAAAGTAACTGGGTAGCCTGCAGTGCTGCTATTTCATTTGACTACATTTTGCTTGACGACAAGGAAGTTCGTTTGCAACATTTGCAACAACAGCAATGATTATATGGATAAATAGTGTGGATCGGAAAAGGTCTGTAGGTGCAAAAGGTTTTGACACACATCCCCAATCGAGTTGGACACCCATGGGTTACTGCAACCAATGCTTGATTTTTTCAGTGTAAGCCTAACATCTACTTTTTGCTTACTGAATTAAACCATTTGCTTTCCTTGCAATAGTTCCCTAATACAAAACAACAGTCAGTGAGAACAGCTATTTAGTATTGTTGTTCTCACGTAATACCTGTGCTTCTTCCAATTCATGTACAAAAACTTTCCTAGCTCGTTTTCTGCGAAAATTAAGAACCAACAAACAAAGGCAACTGAACGATATTACACTCGCCCCAACAATGCTGTAGACTGATGGATGTTCTCCCAAGAACAGGAATTCTAATAAAAATGCAAAAACAACTTGTGTGGTCATGACAATGGTCATCAGGCTTGCTTCTTGCACTTGCAGGGCCATTGTTTCAAAGATAATCGAGAGCAAGGCGAACACAGAAACTAACATCATTATCATTAGGTCACGTGAGCATGGAAGCCCTTCATTGTTTTCAGCTAGTGCGTAAACGGCGGAGACGACGAAACCAAACACACTGAAATAAAACAACGATAGACTGAAATGTACGTCTGCTCCCATTTTTCGTATACATACTACAACCACCGCTTTGAGAAAAGCTGATAAAGTTCCTAGAGCTATTCCGAGTGGCCGGTGGTCTGTTTTGGTTTCTTCCAGGCTTTGCGGGAAGATAAAGGAAGGTTGCGCTATGAAGACAAGACCGGTAAGAACCAAAATCGTCAGAAATCCATCAATCCATCCATACGGTTCTGGAACGGACGAATAACACATACTATGAATGCAGAGTAAATAACTGCGGCAAATTTTGGCCAAAAAAATCTCTCAACCCGCTTTATTGATCACTGAAACATCCTTCACGGACTAAAAGCAATGGGGAACGACAGCTTTCACAAAAAACAAACGAATTCTTTGTGATTGTCCGTTATGAAAGAGATTCGCAGCAAGATATTAACTGTGCTTGGTAAGTCAAGTTGAATAGCATTTTCCAGGTCATACAGTTTGTTTGGTTAAAGATATAAATGCGAAATAAAGTTGCTGATGAAAATAAAGGAGTTCGTGATTAGAATTTAGTATTAGTGGTTATATAATGGCTAGATGAAAAAAACTGCCATGTGTTTGGTGAGGGTGTGGTTGTGAGTACTTCAGAAAAGAATTTCTAGATCAGATTGCTGTAGTTATGATTGGAACTGTTCGTGGCAAGAAAACAACGAGAAGGCAAAGCCGCCCTTGATGCCTGTCTGTGAATAAGCAGGTAGAAAGTTCCCTGCTTTGCTTTATATTCTGGTGTTTCCAATGGGATATACAAGTATGCGGTGGCTCATCAGCGTCACCAAATAAAAACGGTTTTGTGGTTATAAAAATTGTTTTTCCGTTGATAACAAAATTTTTTTTGTTGAAAACAGAAATAATTTTTGTTGTGAGGAATTTATTTTGCGCTTCAAAGATGTTTTTTCTGTTGTTAAAACAAAACTTCTTGCATTGCTAGAAAACATTTTTGTCACGCCTGGCTCATCATAGTCAGCACGTCTGTGGTCAGTCCGTTAGACTGCGTCATCCCGTCCGATCACGTTGCAGTCGATTACGAGGTTGGTCGCTTTAGCCGTATTGCCTATGATGTGTTAATACAAAACAAAACTTTATGTTCTTTCACAAATGAAGCAACAACGTGCATGCAGATATATTTTCAAGACTTTTTGAAGACCCTTAAACAAAGACCGTTTCAAACTCTACTGTATTCCCTTCAGATTAAAATGTCGACTTTCGACTACAAAATTAGGCATTTATCTGACAGGCGGAGTTCGCGCACTCATGAAGAACGACGGCAAGTTTTCCTTCCAACGCCGACAGAATGCTTGTCGGACTGATTAGAAGGCATCAAATAAAATACCTTCTTTATTGTTATGGAAGATATAAAAAAAATTCTGAACCATACAAAACTTATTTTCCAAACAAAGTAGAGAGCTGGTAAACTACAATCTTTGCCTGTAGGGTCTCTCAAAGTGCAGTGATTGCACTTTTACACTGATGGGACACCACGGCGTTACCGTGCCTCAGTTCATGGGAAGTACACTGTCTATTGAATGAAATCCTTTCTCAGCACAGAATCAGAAACTAAGATCTTATAGAGTATATATTTCGCCTACAAAGTAGGCATCATCAGCTCTTATTCAAATATAATCCATGGGAAAGTATGAGCTCGTTTAAATGCAATCGCTGCTAATTGTTTATAAGGCGGTTTGTCTACAGTATGTCAACCTGATGTAAAATTTTGTTGCGCAACCATCATTGGAACAGCAGTATGCATTGCAGAAGTATTGCCACGGTGAGACTGATGAGATACGACGGGAAAAAAGATATTGGAACCACAAACAGGTTCTTTTCAGCAACAATTCCAATTTTGTTTAGGCAGCACTCCGCATCTGTTCCTTTTGCTGTTCCAAATCCTTTGGTCAATCTTTCAACTCCGACCTTGCAATTTTACAGCAAGACTTGACCAAACAATTTTTTTGGATTTATTCTACGCAAAAGAATTTTCCCTGAACTCATTGTCGTTTTGACAGAGTTTGCCAGTAATATTACATTTGTATGTAGGCATTCTGTCCTGGACAGTTTTGACTGGGTGGTTTTGGGTTTGGAGTATCTCCGCAACTTAACAGAATTGTAGAAACGAATGTGGTTTGGTAATGGTTGACTTATACGCTTTTATTATTGGTCACATCTGAAAATGCACATTTAAACGTTTATCACATCACTCGCTAACTTTGCACAAGGAAATGAAATATTTGTTGTACATTTTTGGGCTACTTACCTTTCAACAAAAATGTACAAAGAACAATTTCATAAGTTTCAGACGTGTTGGTTTTGTTTTAAATAAGTATCTGTATTGGGACATGACAAAAATCTTAGCCTTTTAAAAAGCAGTTATCACCATCTGTTTTTACTTATTGAAACTTCTGTGACTTAAAAGTGAAATTATCACTATGCGTAAATTGAAGTGGCCAATTACACCTCCACACGCTGCACTTGCTACTGCGCCTCGTCACGGTGCAAATACCGGGGCCAAATAAATCACAACACCCTTTTGCAAAGACAAGCTGAAAAACGCACATCAGTGCAGCAACTATACGTTTTAAGGGCACGGCAGAGATTATTTGAGCAAGCTTCGCTTTTGACAAAATGCCCTTACCTTTTAAAACGGTAAGTGAAAGCAAGCCAACCATCACAATATACGTTAGCATGATGGCCGTGGCGTCACCAACCGGAAGCAGTGTGAAATTTAGATACAGAAGTGTTGAAGCAGCCGTCCCTGCCACAACTCTTATGGCCAAAGCTGCATTCAGTGACCGATTGCGTCCAACCGTAACCTGACGCCGGTGCGTCACCAACGGCAGTAACACAATGTACTGCACAAACCACCGCATCATCAAAATCTCTCCTGCGTCAGCTGTTTGCACCAGTTTTATGCAAAGCGATGCGGCAGCACCGCACAATGCTGCCGACAGAGCATACGAACATCCTAACACAGTATTGCACTTAAATCCTTTACGTTTCTTTCTGCTAATGTATGTGGCCAAGCATTCCATTTCTCTGTTTTTAACAAGCTGATATAGCTGCTCAAAATCTAATGATTAAACTCTGAATACAAAAATATCAAAACATTACTACGACTTCAAATGCGGATGGCAACTCTCAGCAAAACTAATCAATACGGTTATGTAGCTACTTACTGGATTTAATTTGCCAAATTAGGACTAGTCTGCTCACTGCAACCACGGAAACGTAGACCATTTTGCTACTATGCCAGGGGCAGCAAATACAACCTCTTTTCTTTCTGCTTACGGTTCTACAGTCACAGAATTCTGCGAATCCAGCACCTCTTTGTTTACATTTTGGTGCTTACGTGTCACCTTTTCATGACAACGGTCAGTGAACTACTGCACAATAATGCACATCGACTGTTTGCACCCTGGCAGGGTTCTCACACAAGTGATTTTAACCACACGCTTTCCTCCGTTTTGCCAACTTTTGCAATTGTTTGCTTTTCATTTTGTATTTTCAACATGCGTGGATCAGGCACGTGGCTATACAGAGGTTGGTCAAACTTACGCGCGAATGCCAAATGCTGAGCCGTGGTGGACGGTTGAATGCATATTGGCCTGAAGCATTAAGAATATTTTTAGCTTTTTCTAATAATGTGCAAGAGAAAATGTTTACAGTGTTTTAACAGCAGCTCAAACAAGACCTCAACCGCATTCTAACTAACCCACGCCCGTTACAAAATGCAGGAAATTTAACGTGTTCTTCTATAAGCGATACACAGGCATACGAGCATTGCGATCGGCTTTTCTTGCACTCCAGCTATGATAAAGCCAATGGTTTAGAGTAGCAAATGCATTTGACAAGGTATACGCAGGCGTGATCAGTCGTGAGAGTAATAGCTGCTTTTCCCACACCTGCGCAAAGTGACACATGTAACTCAATCCGCATCTTGCATTGCGCGTAGTCGCAGCATCAAGTCGAACAGGTTCCAAATTGAAAGACTCCCAAGTCCCACTCGTCTGCTTGGTAATAAGATAAGCGACAAGTAAATCAGTCATTGGATTTAACCACTTCCGTTGACGTATCCACGAGAGTGGGATATCTTGTCATTTGTTCGTTTGCAATCGCTCGCTGCAATCAGTCAGGTAAGACTTACGAAGGAATTTGTACAGTTAGATGAAAGTCAAGTACAATGTTTTGAGCGGCTTGAAATACGTTACTGAGCGTTTTACTCACGGAATGCAACTCATACACTTTTTTCTTGCACTATTCTTTTTATGTCGCTTTCTTCTGCTGAATGCTTGTTTAGCGCAATAAAATTTTTGAAACCTCGAATAAGATCTACCTTGATAGACGACAGTTTAATAACTGGACTAGGGCTGATGTATATTCACAAAAATATTGAAAGTGATTTGAAGGTGGTCGTTGACGTATCTTCGTTACTGACGCGCAAGAGTAATTTTGTTATGTAAAAGAACCGCTGAAGGCTTTCAGTGGCGGATGAAGGCTCATTGGTGCCATAAACGTTAACCAACGTTGGTGTCCTCTTCCTTTCTACTGTGATCCAGCCCATTTTAGTTGTTGATCTGTCTGACCAGGTATACTGTGCAGGTAAAGCAACGTAAAATACAACACGCATGAAAATATTTCAGAAATATATCAAAGTTACAATATCCACGACCCTAAAATCATTTTTCTACATTTTATTTTCGCAAAATAACTGATTACATCATTAAAATTAATTATTTTCAGAATGTCTGCTTCAACTGCTACTGTACAAAGTGAGAGTCTTTTCTTGAAAAATTCGCATAACTGATCACTGTAGATTTTTAATAGCCGAGCGGTTGTAACCGCGTACAATCATACAGGAGGTTTGCTCACGATATTTTCTTTGACATGGCAGGGCTTCAAAGTCATTATGTCGACTCTTTGAAATAGCTCAGTTTGTGATTGTTGTGTTAGTGTCAACGAACATGTGCTTTTCTTGGATATGCTTCTATAAGTTTGAATTGTGAAGTTTATAAAATAATGATGAAAACCTTGGTACATAAATCTTTCTCGAAATTCGCAAGTCGGAACATTTTTCGACAATATCTCTATCGCTTTTTCCAATAAAACAACTTTTGCTACATTCTAAACTGAAACCCGCACCACGTTTACTCGCTTTGCCCAACAAAAATCTTCGATCGACCACTCCATAGTGGTCCAACATTCACATAGACACCTATAGCCCAGAACCTATACATCCTGTCACACATCTAGCAAAGGGGTTCCCAACCTTTCTCTGGCCTTGCATCTCTTCATCATTTCGACAAATGAGTATGTACCCTTAAAATGTCTTGTGACAAAAAAGCTAAGAAAAATAACAAAAATCTGGTGAATTGTTAACAGAATTTTGTAGTTTTACAACTATATAAGTAGACTCCGTTTTTATGTCTCCGTGTAAATATATTTAACAGTAAACATACTATGATTTAAAAAAAATAATATTCACCGACATATGTATACACATTTGGAAATAAAACTACATAAATATACTTTCTCTTTTTTAAATATACCCCTTCAGATAGGCAAACATCCCCTTACGCGACATATACCCCAGGTTGGGAGCCCTTGATATAGCAAACCTAAATCATACCTTTTTACCCCTCAATATTGCTATCAACTTCTTACTCTTCTCAAAATTTCCACCTGTGACCAGGGTTGCGGAGTCGGAGGTAAAATATGCGACTGCGACTACAACTGCGACTCTGACCTTTCCAGAATTTCCATATCCGACTTTCCAAATTCTCCGACTCCCACCTTTCCAAAATTTCCGACTCCGACTCTTTAACACAAAATAAATGAAATTTGTCTGTTAAAATCAATGGAAATCGTGGTGCACAGCAAGAAATCTCTGTTTCAACAAAAGTTTTAAAAGAAATTGTACCATTTCAACAGGAATCCCAATTGAGGAGTTTGATGCAAAAATGGTCCAACTGGACATCCGGAGTCGGAGTCGGACAAAAAATCCGACTCCGACTCACAGTGTGGTTAGGAATCCGACTCCACCAAAAACCTCCGACTCATTCTGACTCCAGCTCACTCTGTCTGTGACCGCCTCTAATCACTAGAAGTTTATCTAAATGTCTAGTTATTTGAACTGTGTAGAAACCTTTCACCGATACACACCGCATCATCAAACATTCACATTGCACCAGCACCTACCGCAGTGTCCAATTAATCCTTAATTTTTAATCCTGTTACTTCTCTCCTCATGTAATCCTACATTTCAAACTCCAAACGGTTACGTAAACCAACATCGCATATGCAAATTCTTGACACTACACAACAAGGGTGACAAGCATGATGCACTGCCATGAAAGTTGCTCAACATTTTGAAATGCGCCAATCTTTTGCAAAAGAACTTGCTGAAGACGCGCTAGGATCTAAAAAGGTTTTTCTAAATTTTTGCGCCACGGAGCGCCATTTGTGAATCTGTTTTCTCTCGAACCCTTATCAATTTTTACCCAAAATAGCGTGCAAAGATAATACAACACGAAAAATAAATGACATTGAACAACATTTTATTGCACAAAACTGAAAACATCAATGGGACGGTTGGGATTGCTTCTACTGCACAATTTATTGTCATCTCTATTTCTGACAGGCAAACTCGTACATCGATGTCTACGGTAACGGGATCTGTATTTTGTCTTGATATTTGTAAGTGCTGAATGTGCTGTCTTACGCATATAATTGTTGGTAAAAGACAATAAAATTTTAGTTGACTTTTGTAAAGGAAATTTGTATTCGTCCTCAGCATTTCACCAGGATCAAAGAGTTGCTTGATTGAAACCAGAGGTGACAAACATGCGGCCTGCGGGCTGCATGCGGCCCGCAAAAGAATTTCGTGCGGCCCGCGAAGCATTCAGGCGAGACCAGCAGTCTTGAACTATCAGGTTTCATAGTATGACTAAAAAGTTGTGCGGCCCAATTACTCAGCGGTAACTGACAATGTGGCCCGCGACAGCAAACAGGTTCGTCACCCCTGATTTAAACCAATAGTTAACTTCGATCAGTCGACAATTTGGCTAATTATTCTTCTTCTCGTTCTGACAGATCAGGTTTTGCAACAACAAAAGAGTCTTCTAAAATAGAATGAAATATATCGCAAGAACGAACTTTTGCGATTGCAAAAGTTGGCGAAACCATTCAATTACGAATCACTGCTGTAAATACTTGTAACCGTGTACTACAAACTATGAAGTGCTTACGTTCGACTTTTTTATTTTTTGTCATAACTTCACATATCCTCTATGTAGACTTTACGGACCCAAGTTTGGGAAACCTTGATCTAAAATGATCAATATAGTACTTTCAGCTTGTATAGGTTGCTAACCCAATTTCGAGATTATCCCACACCGAAGAAAAGCTTGAAATTTTGAGCAGAAAGTGTTTATGCGTTGCTTGTCAAGTTAATTTTTATTCTATTGCTGAAAGAAAATGTACAAATTTTGGTGGCGGTCATTTGGAGTCGTGTTTCTCCTATTGCAGAAAAAAATTATCCTTCCAAACAGCAAGCAATTGTTTCTTTAAATACCAAGAGTTCTAATTACGTTTCAGTAGATCCAAACTGAAAAACAGATACCAGTCTTGACAACGAACATTAAAGGGCAGCGAAGCTTTTAATAAAATCTAAAGCTCTATTAGTTCAGACAAAAAGTAACGTATACAACAATTAACCGCAAAATATCAAGATCAGGCGAACGCTATGATGTTAGAAGAGAGACACTGCTGTTCTAATAAAACCTGAGCACTGTACTGTAGAATATCTCACTAAATAAAAATTCCAACCCCCCTTCAAAGAATTCGAACCACCCCACAAAGTTAGCAATCCTAGCTACGAACCACTGCCTAGTGCCTGTTACACAACTTTTCATCGCCAGGCATGCAGTTACAAGTTTTCAGGAAACAAGTGACAGAACTAAACAGAACTAATGATCTTAATGCCTGAGAGAGGTCAGAGTCCATTGTATCAACGGTGGCCTTTGTGGTACCCCTGAAACAACTCTAGAGTGCACAATGATCAGTAAAAAGAAACCTATGATAAATTGTTACTAGTTATACCAATTTCATTGAAACTTTCCATTCATTTTTCACAACATTCTCGATTTTGTGAAGCCCTTGTGGTTGTGATGCCCCAAGCTTGTTGGTGTTAAAGCTATGGTTCAGAAACTTCTGGCAACTATTTTTCGCTTTACAATAGTACAGTAATAATGAACTGTGATTACATCGTACTTGGTGATTGTATTTTTTATTGTTGCCATCCGAAAAACATACTTAACATTGGCCACAACCTTGCATCCACCTGCTCATCGGTCACAGTCCATTGTGGCTTTCGATTTCTTGGCCACCCCTCAAGTAGGGCCGCTGAAAACCATAAATCTGGAGATGACTCAGCAAGAAAAAAGCCACAACGAAATGCGTACTGCAACCACAGCAAAGGAAGTTTTGATTAGGAAATTAGTTAGTCGCCAGACGTGTCTTTAAACATAAGGTGCATTTTGCGGTACGTGGAAGCGGCGCATGTTGTTGAAATCGTTGCACGCATCTCTACGACTGCGTGGCGATGCATTTCGGTGAATTATAAAATGTGGGCCAATGAATCTTTTTCTTTCGCGTGAAAATCAATGAAATGTTTTTTTGCACCTGCAGACCTTCTTTAAGGCGTTACGCACGTTCAATTTTTAAATTTCTGTGGCTATGTTCGTTAATATCCTAATTTGATCTTTGCGCAAGCAGGCAGACACAGAAAACAACACATTTTCCAACTTCCAGGCAGTGCAAGTTAATAATAAGATTGCTAACATCTATTCTGTTTGTTGGGCAGATTTTACTTTTGATGCTGTGTAAACTGATATAATTAACCAGCGTAAGTTTTTAGAGAAATGAAAGTACAGTATATTTTGATCATTTACCCCGTTAGAAATTTCTGAATCTGTTCCTGGGAACACGCAGGCAACGCTGAAAAGTAACAAGCACTGAAACAACGCTCCAGCAATTGCATTCGGTAATCGTAATAAAGTGTTTCATCGTGGAAAAAATGGAGACCTGCAAAAAGACACTTCAAGCGAGCGGATGAAAACGTTAGATAAAAATGCGCATCGTTCAACAAAAGTGTACCTTTTGCACATTTGCCAAGCATACATTTACATGCAACAAGAACGAACAAGGTTTCTTTCACTGCAGTTGAGCACTGAGTGAAGATACTATCTGATTGCTGCACAGTAAAGATTATTTCACTTGTCCCTGAATGCTACCTTTCCTACACCAAGATATTTGACTTGTTCAGGAAACGTAACACGCACACCATTCAGAGCTATATCAGGCGTCACAGGTTGTTCATGGTTTTTACCATAAAAAAGCATAGCGACTGTCCAGTTACAATTAAAAATAATTTCGTTTTTAGCAACATATAGTCACAACAAATATTCAGGAGTTGAAGAACATTGATGCAGGGACCAAACACGTATATCATCAGCAAGCAGTAAGTGATTCGCAAATAATTCTCCCACAGTGCATACGGCTCTGGCTGAATCCAACTGGGTTGAGAGTTTTTCAAGGTAAACAGGGAATTGATATTAACGATCAATAAGGGACCTTCGGATTTTAAACCTTGCATCTTTCATTTTAGAAGCTACATGTCATGTCGATGACGAATGCATTTGCAACAGCCACTACTGCAAGAAAACAAATTATTCTCGATGAACTGGGCGTAGCTCAGACCCAGCAAATGCTTTGATCAATACAATTTGTCTTTGGCTGAGTGCACCCGACCCGTTGGATCAGACAGTAAATTTCACACAAACGCCAATTTCGAGATTTGTGCACACTAACTGTTCTAATTGAATGCATTCACTGTGTTAGCATTCATACAGAAAATTCCCAATCACAAATGCGTAAGAAAGCACCAAATCAATTCTACTTTTTTAAAAATGTCTGGGGGGAAATCCTCTCCATACCAGTGTTGATCGGAATCCGGTTACAGGACTGGATACCGACAAGATACTGATATTCTAACCGGAAGTGGATAACCAAATTTTGTACTTAACCTAGCCGGTTTAGGATAACGATATCTACAGTAAGTGAAAAATCTGTTTTCTTTTGCCATTCGTCAATAATTTTTTAGGGTTTAGAACTACTAATAAAATAATTTTTTTCAGAAATGTTCTTTTGCACAGCCACAGAAATAAAAGCACTAAATTTCATCCAAGTACTGAATCGTAGGCAAACGCATTTTATTGAGTGAGCAGTGAATGACTTTTAAATGTATCTCAGCCTGCCCAAACTTATGAAAAATCCAGCCGTTTCAGCTATCTTACGATAATAATTATTAGATGTGCCATCTTGACTGCAGTGGTCTCATTTTGTACGGATTTTAGCAAGATAAATATACTGCTAATATGTTTTTTTGGCACTGCTGCTATCAATTATTCAAAACTTCCTCGGGAAACGAAACTTATCTTGCAAACATCTGTCTACCACGTGGTGCTGCAGGAAAACAGTGTGTCACGACGGGCAAAATTACGGAAACAAAAAATGATGATGACGCCATCAGCAAAAAAACGCAGCACTACCGACTGTTGCAGCGATTGAGGAAGCATGTTATGCTCAGTACAAAATTACCAAACTGCTATGTGTAAAGTTCCACAAGCAGACAACATTTTGTCACTGACTTTGCACGCCATGTTTGCTTACGCGTAGTGTTTGCTTTGGTTATATGCAGTTCAGCTTTCATTTCTTTTGCTGTGAGGCAGTTTTTAGGATTTCACTGCAAACATGTCGCTTTTGCGAATGTAATTTTGTAAAAGAAATTTTTTCTCATCGTGGCAGATATTCCTAAAATTACCTTTTACGCCTTTACTAAAGATCATTGCGCTGATTTCTTATCGTGAAATTGGAGCAAGGTAATGAACGTCATTCCAGCGTGTGGTTGATATTTATGGCGTGCAAAAATGATAAACAGCGCGGCTAAGGCTCCCGTACGCCGCTGAGCTACACACCTTTCCTATATTTTTATTATGACTTGTGCAGCAATCTGGAGCACGACAACCCGTTCAGTTTAGCAAAGTAAAACCGGGTATGCCAACAAAAACTCCACATCTCTGTAACCACCAACGCTTTGTACAACTATTTTCCTGAAAATTGCAAATGTTATTGCGTTTCATATTCGTGAAGAGGTCGTTACTCATCGATCACGGTTTTGCTATCGGCTGGTTGAAGCTACTGCGCGAGGAAAACGAAGCGAAGCGGTTGAAAACTAGCATTGTGCACCAAACACATTCGATTTGGGCAAAACGCATAGCGCAATAACTGATTGTGTTGCTTAAGAAACACCAGTCAATATCTGCAATCGCATGGACAACGCTGCTCACGACTGACATCGCACAGTGAAACGCGTGTTTTCTATTCAGCGTTGGTGTGCACACTGCACATTGCACATCGATTTTTGTTAAGCGCAAGCCTTAGCTTTCACGAGTGCAAACTTTTTGTTGCTGAGCTTGCGATCGCTTTTTTGTAAGCAGCTATGAACGCTGTGGTTGTCTGTAGCTAAAATGTTGTCATTCACGTTTCTCAAGCACAATAGTTTTTCCATATGACTCACATCATTTGATTCGAAAAGGGGAAATTCCGTAGTTGTTTTCATTTCAGTTGCCTAAATCAGGTCAAAACTTATAAGATCAGTGCGACTACGCTATTGGAGGCGACAATAGTCTATGCACCCCTCTGGCGCCTCAACATGCAGTAAAATGGACTTCAGGATTTCGAAATGAACCGAACAGCACGATTAACTCAAAATTGCGCAAATCTACTCTCGTGTGCTATCACATGCCGTTGCTTAGCAACGACGGCTGAAATGTCTGGGCTGACGCAGAGAAATAGCACCAATTACTTCCTGCAAACTGCATATGGCAGCAAATCAATCTTGCCCACATGTCCTGTCTCGAACACTGGAAAAGTTTGAGCGCAACGAAGCAAACAAAAACTTTTGCTATAAGGACAACGCTTTTGTTTACGAAAATCAGAATGGGTTTCCGTTATCGAGCAGGCAAGGCTTGCGTCACAGCGTTTGGCAATCTATCTGGCTATTCGTGGGCAAGCTCAATAGTACTGCATCTCAGTGGGAAGGTTTATGACTATTGACAATTACGAGAACAAGAGGCCGTTCATGAACTGAAGTTTTTCAAGCCAGTTACCGTTCCTAAAGGTTTCACGCTTTTCTTTTCTATTTGTTGTTAACGTTGTAACCTGCTATTTGTCCAATCCCATCAGTTTGTAAAGGCATAAAATGTGCAATCTGGTTTAGTTGATATTTCAAATGGCGTGCTCCAGGGGTCTGTTCTGGGACCGCTATTATTCATCATGTATATTAATGATTTACCTTGATCCTCTGCATTTTGTACTGCACTATACGCTGATTATACTTATCTTTGCCTATCTCATAAAAATCATGACCATTTGCAGCATGTGGTGAGACAACAGCCTGCGTTCAAATAAATTGTCCTTAAATTACTCCAAATCAACATTTACACTCACAAAATATTTGCAAAAATAATCGCAAATCATCTGAAATTTGTTCCTTCCAAATAAAAATTAATGACAGCTGTACTTTCAACGAAAAAGGTGTGCAACGAAAATCGTGTGCTTTTCGCTGAAGGGAGCCAAATCCAGTCTTACGACTTAGAGGCCGCACAAAATATATTTTAGCACAAGTTAATTGAGACATTTTGCTTTATTGCAGAACGAAGTTTGTAACAAAAAATATCAATGGTGTTAGTTATTGAAAAACTGCTGAGGGCCGCACAAAGGGTACTTGGGAGTCGCACGCGGCAAAGCAGTGGTTCAGAACCAATGGTCCAGTCAGTGCAGTGGTTGAGAACCACGGTTCTAGTCAGTTGTAGGTAAAGCTCCTAACACAAGAGGACTACTCAGGCATGAAATTGCTTTAGCAAGGCAAACAGCTTTAGAAAACAATGCCAAATATTTTCTTTCGTTAGTAGAATTCATTTGTTGCAACCTCTCCGGTGGTGTTGCGTTGATTGTGTGATTCACCACGAACGGGATGTGCGCGAAGAACAAAAATATATGTACGTGGCCCGAACAAGCAATAATAGAGTGATCGTGGCGTGGAAGGTCTGCCTATATGAACTTGTGAACGATTGAAGGTAACGACTAGCGTACGCGGAGAGTGATCATGGCATGTGAACTCTATTGTTGCTTGCTGCCACGGTGCGAAGCTTTGCGCATATGCCGCTCGGGATTTCCGATCGCAACACATTCACAGCCTAACGAAAAAATATGCCTCCGGTTTAGACAAAGCACCAAGGTTGTTTGTTCGTTAGTTGATTTTAGCATGCAACAGGCTTTTTGGTGGTTACTGAGATATGGGAGTTTTATTAGCAATGTCCAGTTTTACGCCGCAGAACATAACGGGTTGTCGCGCGCCTGTTTTCTGAGCAAGTCATGATGAAAACGCAATAAAGTTTTACAAATGGAATGAACTGAACGCTGTACAAAAGACCTAGTTGCGCTGTTTACCATTCTTGCACGCAGCAAAAAATGTCAACTCCACTCAGATGATTTTCACTGCGTTATTTTTTAACTTTAAGATATAAAGCAGCACAATGATTTTTGAAAAGCGTTTGAGAAATTCCCTAAGCAAGTAAGAGAACATGGCTTACTTGGGGCAATTTGTACAAAGCACTTTTGACAATTTTGTGTTCAGAGGAATATGTTTCCACGCAGTCACTTGCGTTTTTTGCTGATGGGCGACTGTAGCATCATAATGTTTCCGTAGTTTTTCCGGTCCTGACTCAGTGGCTTTCTACTGCACCACCTGGTACGCACATGTTGCAACTACAAATAGCAAGTTATGTTCTGTTTTCCAGGATATATTTTTAGCGGTTGACAGCAGCTATGCCAAAAAACACCTTTCTTAATGAACTACCCTTCCGGTTTGAAACTGCTTTTTTCCAAGTGCTGTCGTCACGGCGTAACAGTAAAACTCCATCCTAAGTCAACGCTTTGATTATGTTAGCTCCTAATTACTTGGCGTTCAGCAACAGAATATAAGTAAGTTTGACAGTGGTGGTTAATTTTTGGTTTGCTTTCTTTAAACTCGGCAGTGGAAAATTTCAGGGAAGGAAAGTTTCTACTCTTTTATAGCGAGCAAACCAGAATGGTCACACTGCAATCACAGCAACTTACACACATTTCGTAGCGTGTGAATTGATACGCATAGCACTGCTACGCAGAGGATCGGTAGTTGTTTAAAATATTTTGGTTTGAAGATGCCGCTGCAAAGCAGTCGCTTCGTTGGTCAGATTGGGAGAAAGAATAAAGCGACTGATAAAATTAAACTGCTGATTACATGCACGTTAATGCGTTCCCAACATGTGAGCTTTTGAATGTTTGTCACTTTCGAATAAAATGAATCGTGCGAAACGAAAGGTTAATGCTGACGTGATAGGAACAGGCGAAAGCTTTGTAATTTTTAGTTAACTCTGCAAGAATGACTCGGTCATATTTACTTTGTTACAGAACAGGGAAAACCAGATTAGCACTGCAAACGAAATGCGTTAAGTTATCTGCAAAGCCTTTCTTGCTTTAGGTCAGTGTTTCCCAACTTTTTAGGCTTGCGGCACCCGACAGAGGCAAATATGATTTGCGGTACCCAATGGAGAGCCCATAGCTCTTTTGCTTTAAGGTTTTATGACATTTTGAAACTAAAATTTTTAATGATGTATTGAACAAAACGTTAGCTCGCGGCACCCCTGAGTATCGTAAATGGCACCCTAGGGTGCCGCGGCACCCTGGTTGGGAACCACTGCTTTAGGTTATAGTCATCGTAATGAGATTTTGTTTGCTTTAGTTAAAGTGGGAAGATCATCAGGGTAGTTTACTACGGAAAAAAATTGAATAAATGCTCCTCCGCTAAAATAATATTAGGTTGTTTTGAAACTACATCCTCTAGCGACGTGCTAGCTGATCTAAACCTCATAAGCTTACATCTACGTAGCGAAATATCTTCGCTATTTCTCCAAATAAATTTTTGATATTTTGCCCTGCCTTTTCATGCCTGTTCTAGATCATTGAAAGAATTCACTCCTGATGCTTTAGGTCACAACCAAAATGTTCAAATTCCATTTTTTTAATCCTGGCCTAAACTTCTTTCTCGGCAAGGCGTCCAGCATCTGGAACTGTCTCCCACTCACAATCAAGTCTTCAGTGAGCCACTCCATCTTCATGAATCACCTAAATTCTCATTATCGCATACGTATAAAAAAAAGTACCCATCACTTGTTAGGAATCATGCCCCATCTGACGTCCACACGTGTATGCTTCGCTTCGCCCATAGCCCGTTAAATATCTCCAAAAACAGTTAATTATCGTGTTCATCGTGTTTGTGTATGCGACGACACAGAGACTGAATTACACCTATTGTTTCACTGCAACGTGTACTGCACAGCCCGAAAAGCAATTTATAATAAGATTCATGATATTCTGACCGAATGCGGGCTTGCTCAACAATTTGAGCGGTTGGGCCACGTGCGTCAGTATTCCCATTCGGTGTGCCTGATGCATAGACGTCTGCTTCAGTTCCCGTTTTTTGGTGCTGTTGACGAGTTCCTGAAATGCTGTAATAAATTCTAGTGGTACAGTGCAATCGTCCTTGCCTATTCTTAATGCTTGCTACAGTTTAGTTTTCTTGCTTTGTTGTACTTTTGAAAGTTTGGCGTGACACGATAAAATTGCACCAGTCAGGCCGCCACCTGTAGCAAGATTGTCGCTGAATAAACACATTGTAAAGAATAGAAGATAGCGGTGTTAGCTAGGAAATGGAGGTCGTCGCCTGAGAAGAGATTTCGTTTTGAAACCAGCACCCACTCTGATTTAGTGCGAATTCCTTAAACATAGGCCCAGTTTGATGAAAGGAAAATGATGTCGCACTTGAAAACAGAACAGAAAGCAGAAAAAGGCGCGTGGTGTGAAAACAAAGTGACGCAAAAGTAATGACTGCTGAAGGATTAGACTGATTTTTTGCAAATTCTGGAGAGCAGTGACGCGAATCTTTTAACATAACGTATCGTGTTTCCACAAAAAGAAAACGCTGCACAGACCAGTGACGTCACATTCCGTTTTTGTAACAATCGCTGCAACAACACCATCTGTCGCCGATGTGACGTCTTACAATTTGCAAACGTGTGCGATCTCCAACACTCAGTCAAACGTGTTGAAAAAGCAAGAGTGTAATGGCAGGGTGGATGACTTGGGCAAGTGTTTAGACCAGTGGTTCTTAACCTTTTTTGTCTCATTTACCCTTTACCACAGTCAAAAAATTCATTTTACCCCCAACAATATTTAGTATGTCAAGGCATGGATTTTTTTGAAAGGGTCTGGGGAGGTTCCCCTGGAAAAACGTTGTGAACTTACACTCAGATACATGAATTTTTCTGCTTACTGGAACCAATTTTGGTTATGCTTGTGCGAAACTTGTCAGTCTCTGAGATGAAACCTTGATGAAATGCTCTTACGAGCAAGCATGAATACTTTTAAGAAGTGGTTCGCTGAGGTTGTTGAAATTCCTAAAACAATTTCATGCGAACCGGCATATCACTGAATCAACTGAATCAAAGGGCGAAACGTTTGGAAGAAGGAATACACAGCCATGTTTAAATTTTTCCTTTTCTGAAAAATGACAAACAATTTCAAACCAGTCAGTCACTCAGTAGTGGGTCTTTCGTGCTTGTTTTCTACGCACAAGATTTGATTTTCTGGAAACAGTGGTTGAAAGAGATACTCTCATATCATCCTTGGGAATCAATCGAGATCGATGATCGATGTTTTGTTTTGTGGTCATCATGAGGAAAACCCTGCCTCACACATATAAGTATTTTGAAAAGGTACAGTGACTTCAAATGCGCGGATAGACAGCATAGGAATTGTTTCTCCCAGTCCACATCAAAATTTGAAAAAGTCACAATTGCAAGATATGAATTTGGAATAAAGCATTGTTTAACATTGAAGATCAATCAATTCATCTTTATAAGGCGCTTTGAAAACATGAGCCCGTGCCCTGATAAACTATTTTCAAATATTCTGGAAGGGCTTTACTTGCCAGTGCATGTCGATGACGAGCACAAGGGTAGAAATAATGTGCAATGCATTTTCACCAGAGACTTCATTGAGCACAAAAGAGGCGCGGTCTGTGCATAGCGAGTCAATGGAATTTCACAAGTTTATTTTGTTGAAAGAAATTATTCATTTTTTCCTGATCATCCGTCACTTCGCTTGTCGTCTCTTGCCTAAACGTTCGCATGTGAAGTTTTCAACTTATCTGCATGCATATACATCGACAGTAAACCAAAAAATACGTGCAGTTTGGCACTAATTTGACTTCAGGGAAACTGCAGAGCCAGTAAAATGACGGGGGCATTTTTCTCTGCTCATACAAAAGGGGGCTGAGGTTTTTGAACATCATCTGTTATGATGAAGTCGACCCGAAGTCCACGTATGATTCTAGATAAGTTATCTTCTTCGACATAATAAGTGCAAATGTTGAAACCTGCATTTGATAACTATGAATAACTCATTCATTAGGAGTGCCAAGAAAGGCTGTCCAGGGTCCAGTCTATGGCATGCTTTGAAAAGAAAGAGAAGAATGGCGCTGGAGTCTGACCATTGTAAAAACGGTGAAATTTATTGCACAATAGAGGATTTTTTAATTCCGAAAGAGCTACAATCTCCTTTTACGTACAAACTCCAAATGAAGTCGTGAACCGAATCGGTGTTGTGCACATGAGGTGCTCAAATGAATCTGGTAGCCTACATATATAAAGATTAACTGAAAAGAGAACACTTATCACTAATGTGCAACATCTCGGGTTTGTGTAATATATCCGTAAACCTACTTCGTAACAATTCTCTGTAACGCCTGACACCAACCCTCTTATCAATCTACCAACAAAAACTGTCGGACACACTTTTTTGCTTAGTCTTGTAACTAACTAAAATAACAATCCAGGATATTACATTTTGTAAAAATTTAGAAAAATGTACGTTTGCTGTGATTTAAGATTCAGTAAGTTTACCCCCTAGAAAGATGAATTTTACCCCTGAGGGTAAACTGGGGGTAAATTTACCCCAGGTTAAGAACCACTGGTTTAGA
>JGI24159J19872_10003028_pt1 | contig 20584 bp, 15 predicted proteins | sample Ectturendosymbi4_FD_19872 | JGI IMG/M metagenome (IMG submission 19872) | reverse complement strand
CGTACGCGAAGAGTGATCATGGCATGTGAACTCTATTGTTGCTTGCTGCCACAGTGCGAAGCTTTGCGCATATGCCGCTCGGGATTTCCGATCGCAACACTTCCATGTGCATGGAAGTCACTTATAAGTGTCGCTTGCTTGATCTTTCCCTTCTTGCTTTGGCCGACTTTGCTCACATGTGGTAGTCGCGCTAGCGTGACTATGTTGTGGGTATCTGAGATCAAACAAAAAGTTTTAATTTACCAGCAAACAATAATAGGTCAGGAATTTCGCAGAGGTCAGAACTTTCGCTTGATACCGGCAATTATTCAAATTCGAGAATCTGACTCCTGTTCAGACTTCGGTGTCAAGCGAAATTTTTGACCTCTGCGAAATTTCAGTCCTGTTATTGTTTGTCAGTTTTTTTGCTTCTCAGAATAAATAAATTAAGTTTAGCAATTACTTTTGTGATGTGTGTTGTGTAAATTAGAACCTTTTAGGTTAGATGTCAGGTACCCACAACAAGCTATAGTACAGAAATAACTTCAACAAATGAAAACTTTTGGGCTTAGTCTTAGATCTCAACTACTTTTCTTTTTCTCACCCCAACCCGAACCTTAACCGACACATTCACCTAAACACGAATCCCTAAGCCCTCAGTTTTCTCAGCGCATTTGATATGTGTAGTATTGCTCTGTGCATGCGCACATGGCGTGAGGTCAGAAAATTCTCAAGTCAGAAATTTCGCTTGACACCGGCTTCAAAAATTTTGGAACAGGAGCGTAGTCGGAGTCTGAAAAAAGTGATTCCGGCCACCTACTAGTATGGTTCATAAGTAGTATGGGTCAAGAAAAGGGTCAGAATCAATGGAAGTCACACGAATTTCTTAACTTTGATGACATGACACATAAGAGACCAGGCTTGTACCTTAACCTTACCTTGCATCACTGGATAGTATGTCCAATGACATATAACACATGATTAGAAACGACGCGGCTAGTAGCTGTGATTGGCCTCATAACTAGTGCACGCCACGCGTGGATAAATAGCAAAAAAGCCGCAAAGCCGCAGATGAGGGCTTTGTTGTAAAGGCCGACTCAGTATGCACGTACAGCAGAATCAGCATAGCAGGCTATGTGATTTGCGTGACTTTCGAAGCGAAAAACAGGCTTGCGATGTAGCAAATGGTTTATTTGGACAATTGTATCATTTGTGAAGCCTATATTATTTAGCACAATAAGTTGATACTTGATTTTCAGCAACTAAGGTGCAATCCAATAGAGTGCGTTTTCACTTTTCGTGGGCTACATGCGCCATAAAACTGTTAACCAAGCTTCTTATATGTAACTTAGGTGGTTGCACATTATAGACTACATTGATGTACCGTACATTTGAGTTACAGTAGATGCAGTGGTGGCATTGAAAAGTGTGAAAAACAGGTTGTTCTGTCAGAAAAAAATTTAAATCGAGAATATGGAACACACAAGCTGCAAGCTCTAATTTTCTGGGGATGTATCCAGGGCATGAACCAGCAAAATTTTTGTGAAGATCCACTTAAACATCAATTCGAGTGCTTAATGAACCATTTATACGATAGTGCATTATGGAACTTATTTGTTCATGAGAGAGTAAAAAATAGAAGTCGTTGAGTATTTTGATTCAGACTCATGGGCCATATCACAAGCAGTGGTAACTGAACAACATAAGGGCACTGAAATTGTTTTATCGAAAAAAAGCCTATGGCCTACAATCTAAATATTGTTATAGACATGATAAAGTTGTTACAGTAATGCCCATTAGATTACCAACGATTTTCAAAAACCACTATTTTAATTCCTAAATATAATTTAATGCTGTCGTTGCATGTCGCGATTTAAGCAAAAAATTATTTAGCCTGCGGTTTTCAATTAACTTGGCATCTTTATTTGCATCAGAAACAAAGCTTTGCTTGATTTTTTCGAAGGTTACCTTACTTCCTAGCATTTGAAATGCTTTGATAAACTTTTTTATTACAATTTAAGTTATTGGCAAACTTTAACTTCTGACTTAGGTTACATGGAAGTACAAAATAAAAAAGTTTCATGCAACATGCCTATCAACAGTGCTAAATAATCCAACAAAATTTTATTGCAAACGTAGGTAGCTGTTTTTGAAAGTTATTCTCCGCAAAGAAATAATTACACAAAGATGGATAAGCATGTCGTACAGCAGTTGTAGACTGCAGACAGTCCATCTTGGCTCCAGAACTTTAGCTAATCTTCAGATCCCCAGCCTAGCCTATGCTATTCCAAATAAATTTGTAAGCATCCTGTATTTAGTTTTTGTGTGATTGATGAAAGCGCATGTATATTTAATAAATCCATGAATATTTTGAAGTGAATTAGGCCACTTTTTTCCATAGGCCTATTTTTAACAAATGTATTAACTTTTGATTGCTTTACAAATGACCTTCCACGAATTGAAACACTTGAAGTTTCAGCAAAGATAATGGTAGGCTAATCTTAGCACATACCATGGTAGGCTAAATATTAAATAAACTAATGATCAAAACACTTCAAAATCATTAGGGCTTAGCTTGCACTGTTTAACAAACGCAGTACTTTTCCCGGTAAGAATCAGATTCTAAGATCTTACAGATTATATATTTTGCCTATTATGTAGGCATCATCACCTGCACAAACTGTATGAAAAAACTGAGAAGCAGTCCCGTCGCCACGGGGGGGCCTTAGTGGACTTAGCCCCCCAAACATAGTACCAAGCACCCCAAATCGAAATATGGAACAATATGAATCATTGCAGTTTTTATCAAATTTTCAATATCAAGCGTACTCGGCACAAACGTAAAGCCCCCCACGCGAACGTGAAGCCCCCATAGTGAAGGCTTTCTGGCGACAGTTCTGCTTTGAAGCAATAAGCCAAGTGGAAAATATTTTTACAAACAAGAAGGGTTTGCCTGCAAAACACATTTACAGTTTACAGAGCTTTATCAATATTCATTACATATCATTTACACAGAACTGTTACACAGCATGCAAACAATCGTGCACCTGATATTTTTTCATTTTGTGTAGTGACAACATATATTACTTTGTGATCAAACATTTATCAGCACGGGTTATGTTTAAGCCTGCTTTGCCGTAGCTATGGTCGCAATTAGGTGGGGGACACAGGATATGTGTCCCCCTCAGTTTTTCAGACGGGGGGGACATAATATGCCATGTTACCCCACATTTTTCTCTTTAGGTTTTGTATTTGGAGAGGTTGCAAAAATAAAAGTGGCATTTGTCACGTTTCATGTTAGATGCATAGCGAAGCCACGCTGATGTTGAAACAGAGTTTGATGTGGTATCACTGATTCTGATATTTTCATAAGTTTTCGCTTCGATGAAATTATTTTTAGGATTTTGCAAGTTTCTAGAGACCGTGAAAGGTTGTTAAGTGCTTCTGTCCGACATTTCACCCTGTGTGGCTGCGGTGATTTTTATAGTAATCACTGATTGTATACTGTAAGAAAGGTCATTTTCTTGAAACAATAAGAGTTTAACAGCTGCTCGTGTGAGAGACCAGAGTACAGCCATGATTTGTTTTGTGCGGAAATGTAACTGACATTGTTGTAAGGTTGGTTGTCACGTAAATTTAAAGACGCAAACTTGTAATGTTAAAAAGTTGCATTTGCAGGCAAATCTCTGCGAATTATTTGCCGGAAACAAGAAGCAGAACTACTGTGGAGACATAGTTTTAGTTCAGGATTTGCAGTTTTGCAAAAGACTGTTTTCAACCATTAGTAAACAGGATTTAATGCAAAACTTTGGAGAAGTATTGACTTAGCTATATGTTGGCCTACAACTCAAAACTTAGGGACTTGTGTAGAAATCAAAAATAGGCTATAGGCTACCAGTGTGGCCCATCTGACCAACCAATCCAAAAGATATTTATCACGTGACTCTTTCACTTTGCGACATTTGTGCCTATGGCGAATGCATGGGTTGGTAAGCCATTTGACTATCCCAGTGACCGTGGCATCCGGAGAAGAGTTTTTTTCTAAGCTAAAACTATTGCAATTACAACTATTTGAGATCATCACTCCAGCAAGAGCACCTAAATAGTTTGTTTGACGATTATGTCCATTGAATCCGCAATTAGCAGAGGCTTAAACTTGGACAAAATTCTAAAGAGATTGCTAATGCTAAAGCAGAAAAATAAGTTTCTCTTAGGAAATGCATTTTTTGTATTGTAGGCTGCAACAGCCTAAAGCAGGGCTGTGGAGCCGGAACTAAAATATCCGGCTCCAGCTCCGGGCATCTAAAGGTTTTTGCACGAGTTCCGGCTCCAAAATGATTTGGTACATTGAAAACTCAAAACAATTGTGCTATTACATCAGCATAGATAAGGTGTTGCGAAATGATATATTTGAAAAGCAATTTGCAGGCACAAACAGCGGTTAAATTTTAAACAAACTCGAAGCTAAGAGAAAAGCTTCTTCAAATTTCAAAATCCAGGAGACCAAGCCCCCATGCACCCCTTTCAGACGACCATGAAAAAGAGGATATTATGTACACAAAGGCAAACCACGCTCGTCCAGCAATAAGTTAACCCGCTTGCCCCACAAACTTGGACTGTGTAACCGGAACCCAAATTTCAGGCTCCGCCTTCGGTTCCACTATGTAAAAGTTTTTGGCTTCCAGCTGCAAGCATCCAAAGTTGCTTGGGCTCGGGCTCCGATTCCACAGCCCATCTATCTGTTTCATTGGGCTTTTTCATTACTGTGCAGCATTATAAAACAAGGTTGCTTTGCAGTTTTTGTGTGACGTCCCGTTGTCGCATTTTTCGTTTGATGATGTTTTATTGGTAAGCTGTTATGTCTTATCATTGCTGACTGATTATATCGAACACTTTCGGTAATTTGATGGGCATGGCAACCATAGGTGAATTCCTTCAGACCTGGAAGCTAAAGCTCAGCACTGCAAAACAGTGTTGGGAGCCTTCCATCTTAACAACAAGGAAGCCAAACGTGAGCTAATTTCATTTAACACATGGTTAATTGGCCTCCCGTAGCCTACACCGCGGTGGTACCTGGCCAGATAGAAGGTATTGAGTTTAGCAAATCACAGATTATTGCAGGGGTCTCAAACTCAACTTGCTCCTTGGACCACATGAAGACTTATAAGGTAACCTGCGGGCCGCATTATAACGCTGACGCAACAACGGCGGTCTTTGAACTTACTAAAAGAGCTTTTGCATCGTTGTTTCCTGTGAAAGGTATCATGAATTGTAGACAAATCATTTCTAGCCGTCTCTACCTTCGTATTAATCATTTCTAACGGTCTAAGGAACTTGTTTACTCGCTAAGCGAGCACTTTTAAACGCTAGTGAATAAACTAAATAACATAATTGTCATTCATTCCATTCATCTTCATGCCCTCTAGGGAGGGTCGCGGCGGCAGCAGCCCTAGGAGGACTTGGAATACCGCACGGTTAACAGCAATTTCAGATAGTTCTGCTGGCTCCACACCAAGACGAGGCCAAGCAAGGTCAGAGACGGAGTCACTACACCTAGGCCTTGGATGACCTCTGAACCGCTTTTCCGTGGGTTTAGCCAGCTGGACTTGCCTCGCCAATCTTTTGTAGGGGAATTCTGGATACATGGCCGAAACAGATATAGTGATATCTGTGCTCTCTCAGCATTCAGGGCTCTGCGAATTTCGTAGCTGCGCACTTTGTCGCGAAGGGTCACACCAGGGACTCATCGCAAAAATCCCTATCTGCCATTTGCACTTGAGATATTTCGGTCATTACCCAATATTCAAGATCATAGATAAGGATCGGAAGAAAGACCGATTTAAAAACTGACAGCTTTGCGGTGCTGGACTCTCGTTTTGTGACCACAGAGCGATAAAGCTCATGAAGAACTGCGCTATCTTTAGCAATCCATCCATCAGCCTCATCGCTCCTCCTTCCGCCACTCGTAAAAACCACCACTATGCACTTGAATTTCTCCACCCGCTGCAGTGCATTCCGCTCACTTACAGCATACCCTGCGTTTGGTTTGTAGAGAGACACACACCTCGGTATTTTTAGTGCTAATTTTCATCCTGGCTTGGTCGCGCCCAGCAGAAAACTGATCGAGTTTAGGCTGAGGACCCTGTTGAAAAGATACTAACAGTACCAAATCGTCTGAAAAAGTAAGCGGTTGATTCTGCAGCTCACAAATGTGACACCCTCCTCAGCTGTGACTGTCTATCCAATTCTTCTATATCAGGGGTGCTACGGCGTAACGAGGGGGCACAATTCCCCGGGCGCCAAATCACTGTGGGAGCGCTGAATCACTGCGGGGCGCCGAAAAGTCCCAACATTGTCACAAGTACTTTCTTCAGCGCAGTACATTTGCTTCCGAAAGACGTCAGGTTCACACATTGGGTCGCCAAACTTGCTTCTTGACCCGGGCGCCATCTAACTTCGTTACGCCCCTGCAGGGGTTGCCAAACGTTTTGATCCGAGAGCCTAATTCGCGACTACCTGACCACTGGAGGGCCGGATACAGTACGATGTACGTGACAGGCAGCAGTTAATGCTGTTGCACTGCTGTCGATAGTCGGAAACGTGGCACTTGAAAAAAATTGCAAGGTATTTGCCGGGTCGGATTAAACTGTCGGCGGGCCGGATGCGGCCCGCGGGCCGTAAAGTTTGGCCACCGCTGATGTAGACTATGAAGAGAAAAGCAGTGACAGCACGCATCCTTGTTGGAGTCCAACACCAACGGTGAACGGTCGTGATTTAACTCTCCTGACGCGGACACAAACGTCTGAGCAGGAATACAGTGACTTGATGGCTAGTAACAGGCGGCCGTCAACACTGTACTTTCGCAACACTCACCAAAGCTTTTCACGAGGAACCCGGTCGTATGCTTTCTCGAGGTCGACAAAACATGTGTAAAAGTTTTTGGCATACTCCCAAGATTTCTCAAAAATTTGCTGGAGAGTGAAATTTTGATCTGTAGTACTATGACTAGGATGAAAACCGCCCTGGGTATCATTCAGCTTTGGTTCATATATTTCGCGGCATCTTTTTTCAAGGTACTTGGCAACGTAAATGCTAAACATTTGAAAATTCCCGAAAAGCATCTCGGGTCCCACGAAACGCACTCGCGGGCCACATGCGGCCCGCGTGTTTGAGACCACTGGATTATTGGGTGTTACGGAGATGTCCGTGGAATGGACATGAACAGTCTCCCCTGGACAAGTGAAATTGAGGGGTATGCCCCCAGAAACTCCTAGCTTGGTATTAAATCTCGCTCTTTCTCATTTCTTCGATTATTACTTGATGCCCTCTTCAAAAATTTCTCCACAAGCCGCTGAGTGGGGCCCTGCAAAAGTGCTTCCAATCGGGCCCCGCACTTGCTAAGGCCGGCCCTGCTCGTGCATCTCGAATTCCTTCTTGCAATCATCACGGAAAACGTTTTTTCGCTTGTTTAATTTCTTGACTCAATTAAATGGCAAGCTTTCACTACAAAATTAATCTTCCTCGGATTCCTAACCAGCCGAGACAGCTTTCAGTGCTAACAATGCCTGATAATTTGGGCAAGTTTTTGCAGATTTTTTTACAGCTTCCTATATACTCAGAAGTTATGTAGTACGATATTTTAAGTTGGTTCCAGGAATTGTACATTGCAACTTTTTCTTTTTTACATGCAACTTTTTACTGCCTCTTTGATCAAGTATTGCGCAAAATGTAAAAGTGTGATTTAAAAAACATGCTTTAAAACTATTTCAGTATATTTCTATTCTCTTTGAATGGCCGATTCGAACTGATTAGCGGCCTAAAAGCAATTGTAAAATGACCCGGACAAACATCAGTCCAGAACTGTATGCCAAATTTTTAAATTGTCAAGCAACTTCATGCACTGTGGAGCGAAGTTTTAGCATGCTACGCAAACACTTGGCAAAAGATCACCATTTTTTCCCAATGTTTGGAAATATTTGGCATTATATGTAGCCGAAATAAATCGCTTGAGTAAATCAGTCGTTTAAAATGCTTGTGTATGGCAGCTTTTTACTGCAACTTTTGTCAAAAATAAATGCAAATTTCTCACGATTTTATTGCAACGAAAACTTGCCCTACTGATAATGCTTTACGTCTTTGTGCTGCAAGATTACACTAATGTTATGACCTCACAAAACCTTGATTACAAAATGTTCAAGATGAGATGGAAATGGCCTGTATGTTTATCAGATATTGCCTATTTAAAATTGTTGCGCTAGAGAAAATAAGAAAAGGACGCAAATAACATTCAACGACATTTCTTAGAAATAAGGATAATAATATCTTCTAAGACGTAGTATTTCAAATTAAGAACAATTCTTAGAAATAAGAACGGCACGGTAGCCTTGCTTATAGGTGTACTGAAAGCCTGTTGAAAACATTTACTGAGAAACGATAAATACCTTGCTTTCATATATCTATAGTCCTTCTCAGATACCATTTACTGTCCAGTAAGTGCGATTTCTGCAGCTAGGTTCGTAGAGATGTCGGTGAACAAAGACACCACATCACAAGATACCAACATTTTATCATCTTTTAAACAAAGGTTACTGATCGTGCTCACAAAATCACGCTCAAGCACGTGAAAATTTGTGTTGTCCACAAGAGGTCAAAGAAGGTTGGCAACCTCTTTTGACAATGCGTGGGTTGCAGAGCAACAAATGAAACAATTCGTCTTAGCAAAAACTCCGGCCATTGGATTTTGGGTATGCCATATAATGTTCGCAAAAATTATGTACCGTTACTAATACTGTTAAAACATGGTACCAGGCTATACCAAATTTTAAATACGTGAATCCGCAAAACGTTTGCAATTTTCGTTAATTCGACAAAAACATCTTGACGAAGTTCTTTTTAACTGTTACAGTGCAACTTAACCTTGTCGTAGGTACTGAACCCCGCAAGCTTCCCGGTGCATTCACCGAACCTTTCCTAATTCGTAAAGTCAAATTTGAGTTATTCAGAACAAAGATATATGTTTTATTAGCGGACAAAATGAACCATGCAACGGTCCTCTATTGAGACTGACTCACCATTAGAGTTGATTGAACCCAGGTTAACAAGCATTAAATCGTCGCGCTAATTTATTTGGAAGAAAAACAAAAGACCCGAGTGTGGTGAGCCAAGTGCGTCGCTATGTTTTGGTCGATGGAGACTAACAAAAAAACTGCAACGAGTTTTGTTCTAGCCATGGACCAAAGATCAGTTAAAAGATCGCTAAACTAACTGAACAAAACTCGCTTCAACAATGTCACACTCTCAACGCACGAAATTCAAAAAACATAGCGAACTGCTGATACGGGACCACGTCCACATTCAGAACACCACGCTTCTGCGATCAGAAACAATTTGTATCGAGCACTAGGCCAACAATTTCGCGTGAAGTCTGAAAGATTCGTTTGCAAAGACGAAATCAAAAGTACAGTTACACGCCGGTACAAAAACACATTTTTTCATGACTGCAAATCACAAAACTGAGACAAAAATTGCAAATGCATGCTCGCGTTTAAACTTCGCGCATGATTGGCCCCGTGCTTATAAACATTTCAATACCGTGTAAGAGCACCGCAACGGTCTGGTTGATCACAATGCCGCGTCGCTGGCGCCTCCCCACTTCAACATGCCTTTCAGGAATATTTCGCTTTCCAAGTCAAAAAATACTTTAAAAAGTCTTTGACAGGTATTTGTGCTAAAAGGAACACCAGTCAGGTTTCTAATACAAAAATGTGATAACCAGACCACAACAACGGGAAAACGTACACAGCAAACTTAAAAATCACGGCAAAAACTTTCGAAAAAGCTGACGTTTTCTCCCGCTATCCGACCCACGAATGCGCTCATTGAGAAAGTCATTAATTTACGACAAAGCTTGGCAGTAACAACGCCAACCGAAAGAATCAAAATCACGTACAACCACTTTCCGAGCAGAGGAACATTCGCTTGAAAAAAATGCAACCACAAATGACAAGACAACAAACAACGATGTGAATGGATGTGGTTGGGTTGCAAACACTTCACGGTGTTTGCAACCCTGGTGACTGAGGAGAACATCGCTAATGTTGACGATAGCTACTAGCTACATACGTGTACTTAAACTTATTCCTAATGTTTACCTCAGAGACGGTGGACTTCTGCTAATTCACCACTTCATCAATTTTTAGTTACATCCCTTTTTTGCCATGCGTGCGCGCTGGCTGCAAGCTGTGTTGTAACGCTTTTGCGCTTAATTCAATCAATCTTTGCTGAAGATGAAAACAGCTGTTTTGCGGAAGTTTAATGACATCACTCAAACCATTGATTGTTGTTGCTTCTTATATAACTTGGCGAGACTTCCAAGGTTCACTCTGTTCCTAACCTGAAGTTACGGTACGCCTTAGGGTCTATACACATTGGCGTCGGAAGGAATTTTCCATGGAGGTGCCAATAGTGGATTTTTCCAGGGGGAGCTAAAAATTTATTTGCAGAGGGAGCCAAAAGTGGTGAAATTTCATTTTACGCGTGCACACGAAACTAAGAAAACAACCTTCTTCGCTAAAAATTCAATACGAAAATGTCAAATTTCAAAATCCAAGGGGAGACAAGGCCCCCCTTTCCGACGTCCATGCCTATACATTACATTCGCAGAAAATTCAACGAAACTTTACTTATGAGCTACATCAGTTCCTCAAAAGCACAAAGTATGTTCTGCAACTGCATGTTCTCTTTCTCGCGAGGAAAGTTTGTGTTTTGAAAGTTGTTCTAATTCACCTTCATTCTAGTACAAAATATTGCCAACGACCAACGCAGATGAACACAGAACAGTCAATCTCAGCACAGAGCCTCTGCAATGTACGATAAGCATACTTACAAATATTACAACTTTGGATTATTTCAACATACCGCAAGAGTGATCAAAGCCACTTATTGACTACATTCTCCTGTATACCCCGACTGTGTGACGACAGCCAGGGCAGACGTGGCGCACATCTTTCAAATCGTCAATGCAAAATGGAATGAGACAAAGGCAGCAAACCCATCCACCAAGTAAACATATTCCTCCAGAAATCAACCAAGTGAGAGTGCTGGTTTCTGCAACGGTAGTGGTGACCACACTTTGATGACAATTAGGGCACATGCAGCTGACAGGAAATTGGTTGAACTGTTGCTGATGAACAATTACGGTCGTATTCGCCGGAACTGCCCCCGGAGGAGTTGCGTATCCAGCCACCGGAGCACCCTCTTTGTATGGCGGAGGCACATCCCCTTGGGCAGGATAAGCAACAGGAGGTGGTGGTTGCTGCAACAATTGTCCTGGTGCTGATGGATATTGGCCTTGGGAATTGAGTCCAGCAGGTTGTCCTTGAACTATGGGCGGTTGTCCAGTAGGGTAAGGCGGTTGTCCAGTAGGGTAAGGCGGTTGTCCAGTAGGGTATGGTGTTTGCCCAACACCAGGAGCATAAGGTGGAGGCAATCCCGGAGCATCATTTAAAGGTTGCTTTTCAGACATTCTACAACGAGGATAGCAACGAACAGATGTCGCAATTACATCAAAGAATCTGCCGACGACAAAAACATGCGATAGACAGGACAGGCGATTGAAGAATAATAGCATTGCTCACCCATACAAAAGCTACGAAGGCATTTCATAACTCTGAATGGTGGAGAACCCATGTATGAAACGACCCAAATGTCCAAAAATATCCGCAGCAACGCATAGCTTTTGGTCAGCTCAGAAGTTGACTCTGCCATCAGCCAAAACATCCCATCAGGCAGGCCCGTAACCAGGGGGGCACAGAAAAATTTTCTACCCCCCTGGAAAAATGTGTTGGACACAGTTTAAAAAATTTAGGTCCCTCTCAGAAAACTCTTCGCTCCCTATGGTGTCCCAAACTGGTTACAGGCCTGCCAGTGTTGCGATACACAAGTAGTATGAATAGCCCACGTTATTCCCATGTCTTAATCAAGCAGTTAGCACAATGAAGGCGATGTCTTTCTCAAAGATCCTGTGATCTTTCTCACAGCGATAATGTCCTATCCAACAATGCATGACGCCAAAAACCTGACGAGAATAGCTTCAAAAGGTTTAATCGATGTAAATAATTGAACTAACACTTACATACAGTTGTGATTTAATATACAGTAAACCTCGGTTAATCCGGATCTTCGCCAATACCGGATAAAATCTGCTATTTTCCATCTCGTATTCCGGATTTTTGTCTCTAGGAAAGATTCGGCAACTTTCAGACCCAACACAAGCGTGCTCACGATCACCAACGAGCGTACAGAATTATCATAACAACGGCCACAACTGCGTGCAACATTCCACTGATCGTAGAGACGATTATTGCGTCACACGCGGGCATTGCTTATCATGTTGAGCATCACGCTCAAGGCACGCCGCCGCACCACGGTTTCAATCTATTGATCAGTATTGAGTGTGCGTGTGTATAACAGTATCCCTAAGTGTATTGTACTCGGTAAGTTGTCTGGAGGGCATTACCTTCCAAACAGAGAGACTGATTGTGGACCAGTCGCAGAAATCTCTGCGTCAGTCCAAAATTCCAGATTTCTTCGCAGCCAAGTAATCTAAAATTATGAACTTAAGATTGTTCATAACTAACTGGATATGGCGGTCACTAACCTCATGTACCATTGTAAATGCATCGGTAAATTCGTTCTGCTTCTGCGAAAGTCTGCTGTTAGGTCGTAAATGTGTTCAATTTAAGTGATTTTCACCGATATCTCAGTACTTAGATGACGTCAAGCTAGAAACATCCATCTTCGATTAATTCGGATCTTCGCCTAAACCGGACAAAATTGTCGGTCAAATCGAATCCGGATTAACCGGGGTTTACTGTAGATGCACATAAGCCATATTTTTTACAAGGCTACAAACTTTGGAATTCAATGTCCACCGCATTTTCTACTTTGGGTTCTCACCAATTCCGCTCTAAGTGATGTGGAAATTACCAATTCTGGTGGTTTACTTCTCTTTCGCATGTGTGCGTGTGTATGTTACATTATTACTCATTTAGTTCATATTTTGCATGTGAACTGCGTCTTTCGCGTTGTCTTTTTCACATTGTGGTCATCCCTGTTCTGTCGTCTTTGAAATAAGCCTATGATCCTTTCCGGCCCTGACCTGCCATCATTGGTATTTTCGAATAAATATACGAGGTATGCTTAGGCAGGATTTTTAGAAAATAAAGTTGGATTAGATTTTTGTGAGATAGTGAGGTCTTTTTCTAGACCCTTAAAAAAACATAAACGACCTAGGGCTGCGAGCATTCATCGAACTGTCCCAGCTGTACTTTCAGGTAAACTCTTCAATCACGTCTGTTTATAGTCGCCACTCACCAAACTAAGTTGGCACAGCTCTCTTGTATCACTTGACACGGACTAGACGGTTTTTAAGCTTTGAACGCCCGTTAGGTAAAGAGCATCCACAGGGGTCGAAAATCACTTCCACAGGTCACGTTTATTTGCAGAGGAAATACCCATGCACGGTGTTCATCCAAACAAGTTGTTCTGTTTCTTGTTGTAATACTTCTTAGGCATAGGCGTACGGGAAGGCATTTTACGGGGGGCGGATAAATTTTGCCCTGAAAATAACAATTTGCTCTAAAAATAAACAATTTCCCCTGAAACTAACTTTTTGAGTTTAATCCGAATGGGGCCTGAAACCTCTTGTAAATCTGTTCTATACAGTTGAATGCATTTATAACGGCTTCATCTGTGGCGTCAATTCGCCTATAACGGTACAAAGCGCAAACTCGAAAACGAACATAGAAAGAGTTACCGAATTCTTATATCAAGCTGTTGACCTACCGACGTCCGATTGTTTGATTTTACAGAAAACGAGGACTTGGTCCAGATCAAAGTCATTATAACCAGTCACGACTTTGGCCCAGATTACACGCTACACTAGCCCAAATTACATGGATCATCCCCAAGTGAATATACACTGAATACACTGTATTGAAAATTTTTTAACCGTTCAGGATTTCTGAGCAACTTGCGCTTGCCCTGAAATTTTTCAAGCCGGGGGGAGGGGGCGGAAGTCCCCTCGCCTCGTATGCCTATGTTCTTCGGTAATTGTTCGTTTTATTTTAAACCTTCCGCCATATCTATAAAGGCTTCGGCATTACGCCACTTTTAAACCCAACCTTCTAATGACGTCATGATACCATTTTTTTCACAATTTTTCTGGCACTTTTCTAGCAAATCTTTTATTTTGTCGTCAAAGGTTTTCAATATTTCTCTCCATCCTATGTAAACAACCGGGCTACTCCAAAAACCCGTGACCCCGTTTTTTTAACAGATGCAGAAAGCATTGTTAGAAAGATGTCAGTGACTGACAACATCATTGATTGAGCCCTCCCGAACAAAATTCTTGGCTGCGTTCCTGTGTCCAAACCTCACCATTGACTGTACGGGCTGACGGTCGACCTCACCATTGACTGTACGGGCTGACGGTTCTGGACGATGAGACAATCGACTGGCTGCTCAACACCAGCCCCGAGATCCAGTGCGGCCAAGCAGTGATTGAAAGAACTGGCTCAAACGACGAAGAAGACTAGACCTAATGATTTGAGGCTGGGTAGCACGTTTTCCGTTTACGCTTATATGAACATCCTAAGCGTAAAGCTGTCAGCCTGCCTTAGTCACGTAACCGGTCTATAATTTCAATTTTCAGTGTTAAGCATCTTTATTATCAATTGCCACAGCGTTTGTTGACTAAATTGTAGACGAATGGCTCAAGGTGTTCATTGATACACAATGTCTGGACTCAAGTCCACACCACCAAAACTTTGTACACCACAGTCGCCATCAGATTTGTCTAAAGATGCGTTGAAACCGTTTCGTCATTAACAATCTTAACCAAGTGTAGGAACAGGCAAACTTTTGGGGGTGCGGAGGATTTTTGCCCGAATTTCCTCTAACCTGCCCGAAAAGTTTTTGCGCGACTTTGCATACAGATTTCCTCCAACAAAGATCATGAAGACCTTTTTTGGTATGACCTCAAAAAAGGTCTTCATGTGTTTTTCTGCAAACGTTGGGCCCATTTTTGAAATCAAACAAAAAATTTGCCAGATTTTCGACAAATCAAAATTTTGGGGGTGCGCTTGCACCCCTGCCTCCTACACCACCGAATTTTAATATGATGCAACACAACAGAAGCAATTCCTTGACGTAACGATGTTTTGCTTCCAGACAGTTGGTGATTAATCTAGCTCAGTGGTTCTTAACCGGTGGGCATGCCTCCCCAGGCGGGTGTCAATATATTTCCAAGGGGAAGCGAGCCTTTACGCGCTTTATAACATGGAAAGTTTGATAAATAAATACATTTGCTTTTAAAACATATTTAAACTCACAGGGGCTTGAAACAACGGACAGTTACTTAAAGGAGGCGTGGTAGAGAAAAGGTTGAGAACCAATGATCTAGCTACTGCCTGAGCAAATGCCACTGTTACGCGTCATGCAAAAAATATACGGTTGCCATACGACCGAAATTTCGGTGTTAAAATTTGTCCGGAAATAATTTCAAAAATGCTCTTAATGTCCGGAATTTTGACAGTTAGATAGTAACGTTTAACCTGAAACAATGCGCGTGTGGTTTCAAGATGAGAACTTCTGCTTTGACTCCTTTGGCTGCTTCCAGCGTCTACTACAACAATATTGCCTGGGTTAGACTTAGCACTTGCCCTATAGCGCTTGTTTGTTGTCGCGAAAAGTAGCCATTGAGGCCAGTGGCGGATCCAGACCAGGCAAAATTAGGTCGAATTCAAAATTTTGCCCCCCAAAACCAAAGATTCCCGTAAGCCTCTGGTTAGAGCTGAGTATCAGTACTACCATGGTTAGTTGAGGCGCGTCGCTGCACGCAGTAATCAGGACCGTAACGACGGAGAGGCAAGGGGCACAATTCCCGGGCGCCGTTGACTGCGGGGGCCCTAGCAATGTCACAAGTACAGTACTTCAATGCAGTACATTTGCTTCCGAAACACCTTAGGTTCGAATATGGGGGCGCCAAACTTGCTTCTTGCCACGCCTTTCACACGCTGCATTATGGTTCAATCATGTGCTTAGTTCCGTCAAGAAACTCATTCACTCACCTTCATGTTGCAAACCAACGATGCAGACATACTGCGGACTTACGAACTGCAGTAGCAACAGCCTGAAACTGGTTTTTCGTTTTCATTTTTGAGGCTTGTAAAATCTTGAGTCAGTTATGTTTTCCACATTGCATTCCTATTTTCACTGCTGCCTTTCCTTTCGAGGCCGTCATCACACATTAGAAATAAACTTGTGAAAAGCAGACCTATTTCGTCAGCCCAGCCAGGGGCGTAACGAAAGGCAAGGGGGGAAACAATTCCCCGGGCGTCGAATCACTGCGGGGGGAGCCGAATGACTGCAGAAGGCGCCGAAAAGACCAACAATATCACAAGTACTGTCTTCAGTACAGTGCATATGCTTCCGAAAGACCTCAGGTTCGAACATGAGGGCGCCAAACTTGCTTCTTGTCCCGGTCGCCATCTAACCTCGTTACGCCCCTGAGCCCAGCGGCAAGTCGAGAACTGCGCTGAGCGAAAGCCACTGCGTTTGTAATTACATAACGTAAGGCTGGGAAGTTCTCACGCGGCAAAGAAATAACGAAACAGCGGTACTATTACGAAACAATAGCATTGTTCATGCTATTCGATAAGAGGTTGGCTGAAGTCCGATATCAAGCGAAATTTCTGACTTCAGGCTATGTGCGCATGCAAAAAGTGGTCTTTTACATATCAAATATGCTCAGAAAACTGATGATTAGGGCTCAGGGTTTAATGTTTTGGTAAGTGAGTAGGGTTAGCTTAGGGTTAGAAAAAGAAAAATAATTGAGGTCTAAGATTAAGTCCAATATTTTTCATTGGTTATAGTTATTCCCGTACTGTAGCTTCTTGTGGTTGTCTGACTGTAAGCGCCCTGCAGAGCAGCACTTACATTGAGAGCGCAAGGAGAAGCGCATACCCGGCCAAAGCATAACATCCTCGTTAGTGAAATCACTATCGGAAGCTTCCTTTGGCCTAATGGGTTGAGGCGAAGTAAAATAAAATGACATCTAACCGAAAAGTTTTAATTTACACAGCACACATCAAAAAAGTAAACGCCAAAATTTGATCATTTACTCTGAGAAGCAAAATAACTGACAAGCAATAATAGGTCAGAAATTTCGCTTGACACCGGCACGTAAATTCTGACGTTTAACCAAGCGAAAAACATTGTTTATTGCAGAGTATTTTTTATCTCTCTTTGTACTTCCATGGGCACCAAAAAAGGGGCATTTATGGCAAAGGGGCGCCACAGACCTTCGGGGGACAGTTGCCCCAAACCGCCCCCCCTCCCGCTGGATCCGCCACTGATTGAGACTGTCAGGAATTTTGCTTCTTCAGATATGGTAGCCTTCTATTAACATGATACAAGTTTTCTCTCAGCGAGAGACAGAATTGTTCTTCAAACTGTGCTTTCATTTCTTCCAATTTAAGCCGCAAGTATTGCTGCTATATATGACACTGCCACTATTTGACAAATTAAAATTTGTGTGATATTGCTATGCTGTATTGTGTACGCTATTTCAGACTGAACGCGTGTTCATTGCAAATTAAAAGTTACAAGTGCTCACTTTAATTCAAACACATATTTAAATATTCATCAACAGGTTTGGAGCTTCTCAGTTTGGAAAGATATTATCGATTTCAGCAAACTTTGCTGAAAAAACTGCTTTACAGAGTGCTAAATTTTGAAAAATTTACCCGGAGTCGGAGTTCAAACATTTTGAGACGCTTGCCTTGGAGTCGAAGTCAAAAAATTTTGATGCTCTGGCAGTGACAAAAAAGGCGGGAAAGTTCTATCAAAACGAGGCGTTTTTCTACCGTCACATAAGATAATTTTTGTGCAGAAATTCACACAAACGACGACAAGCCTTTTTCTTGCCATATGGGGAAAGGAACACCGTTCTCTCTGTCAAAAGGCGTAAGGTGGCGACATTTTTCCAATTCTAGCCGGACTACACAACTACCCTTTCGTTTTCCCATAGCCGAGGGAGCAAGAGACAAACGCATACCGATTTTGACCTTGCCTAAATTCAAGTTGGCAAGTCGGGAAACTGGCCTCCCCGAAATTTTTAAACAAAAATTCTAGGTTTGATAAAAAACATGACTCACGTTTCATGTCGGATCTCAGCAAAGCTTCTTTATGCTGTTTGAGGTACTTACAGCATTTTTAGGACACAAGCTATCGCAAATTCATTTTTGGAACCTACCGGTAATCACGAAGGGTTCACTGAATGGAAATTTGCGGGGTTCAGTTCCTCCAACAAGGTTAAGAACCACTGTCTTAGAGGGAACCCTGTTCTTCTGCTGCAACTTGCCACCGTTTTTTCAACTTTTATATTTTGAGTGTTTGATTTCATTTAGTGTGATTTATTGATACGACCGATTGTCGAGAAACGCCAGATCAGCCCAATGAGTGAGCTAAATGTGACAACCTCAACCTTGCTCTAAAACGTAGCTGACTCTACGGCCAAGGAATCGATTGTAAGGCTTTTCCATCCATTAAATCAGGTATGTCCAACCCAAATGGCTTACTGAGCCAAAAATTATGTCACTGTCTTGACCAGGGCCCCACACTGAATGACATATTATTGAGGGCCGCACATTGAATGGCTTACTTTGATCTTACCCAACTAAATTCAGATTAAGCTAATGTACTGAAAGCATTCGAGTCCTAACTGCAATGGTAACAGATGTGATAAAGCGGCACTGAGCACCACCTGCATTAAATGTCAAATTTAAAATTGTCAAAATAAAGATAGGTTGTCAGTAGTATATGGGATACTTTTACTACAACGAAAACCTAAACTAAAACCTTCGACTGGGCCGCATGCGGCCCGCGGGTTGGACATAGCTGCATTAAATCGACTCGATGAAATGAGCACTGCAGAGTCACGAGTGCAGTTTTCTCACCTCTTCATTCACATGCCCTCAATATTCTTCTTTGTATTGTGATATTGCATTGCGTTTTGACTCTTTTATTGTTTGTCATGTTATAACGGTCTTTTATACTCTTTTACTACAGCAGGCTACTTGTATGTTTTTATATACCTACAATTGGTACAGTCGTGTTTAAAACATCCCGCAAACACGACAGCGACAGTTCCTGAAATACATTGACTTGAGTTAGCTTTGCTGCATTTCCCTTAAAGTTAAACAGTTTTTCAGTGAAGTCTGACCGTACTCGCATGACAACCTTCAGAAGCCAAAAGGAACAATATCAGCTTATGGCAAAGCTTGAGTTGAAACAGGACTGTCACTAGTTACAGGCAACTCGCTTTGCATGCTCGATTAACAGAAATGTGCCTAACGTATCACCGCAAACGCAGAAATTAGTCCATTTGTCACGACTGCCATATGAAACTCCTCTTTGTCACAATTTTTTCACCAACCTGCTGCTACAAAGCAACCTCATTCAAGCATACCTCAACTCACTCTCACAAGATGTAATCCAACCCACGCCATACCCAAAATCTCATTTACGTCATTTGTGTGTGTGTGACGCGCAAGTGCGTCAGCTGGGCTGAGGTTACCGAGGAGTGTACAACTACTGGTCTTTTTTCGTTGCGAAGGCCACTGACATGAAATTGTGAATGCCGGTGCTAGCATAAGTGGAATATATGGTTGTACAACCAAGAAAGAATTTGAAAAACTTTCCAGAAGGCTCCAACGCAAAGCTATGCAACTTTGCTTTTGGTGTACCTTATCGGCTCATTCGGCTGTCACATCATAGACTTCAAGCTGGTTTTGTCACGTGAGCGCAACGAACGCACATACATGTTGCTAACCTTAGAAGAGAATAAAGAGATGCGTACAATGCCGCGACAGTCATGGCCCAGTGACTCAAGCGCTGAACTGAACAAAATAACGTACGAGTCGTCGGTAACCCTGAATTTGTGTAGGGCAGGTTAGTGACTAAAATTTTACAAGGGAATGGTGTGTTGTTGGGGGATTTTAACAAATTTTTTAAACAGTATCGAGTTTGAAAAGTCAGATCTACGTTATGTCGCATGGTAAAATTTATCTTGCAAGCTGCACAATGGGAAGAACATTTCTAATAGCATTACTGCACATCGATGACATTTGCATATCTTGAGCTAGTTATTCATTCATTCGTTCATTTATTCGGGAAAACAAACACACACAATGAAACTCACAAATAAACACGATAAAATAACAAGCAAACTCATGAATAAAAATATAATCAAAATTATATTTGTATCTTCCCGGGTTATCTAATATAACCAGGTGATTTTCTAGTTAGGTTCCCCACTAGTCTAATGTTAAGATAGTGTTATATTAATGGCGTTTAAGGTTTGTACCATCAGAAAGTTTTATTATGATAATGGGGAATACTTAAGGTAGCATATAATTGACCCAGGTTAATATTGGTTTAAGGCAGGGGCGGCCAACACGTCGATCGCGATCGACCGGTCGATCGCCGAGTGTCACTTGGTCGATCGCACCTGACTTTGCATCGAATTGACAAAACACANTGA
>JGI24159J19872_10003027_pt1 | contig 20586 bp, 12 predicted proteins | sample Ectturendosymbi4_FD_19872 | JGI IMG/M metagenome (IMG submission 19872) | reverse complement strand
CCTCATGCATTCTATACATCGATGTACTTGGAAGTCATTGCAGTTCTTCATTATAATAATCATGATGGCGTCATTCATACGTGTGTCTCAAAAAGCTTATATTTCATCAAAGTACAGTAAATGCATTAGCGCCATCAAGCGTATGCTCTATACTACCGCAAAGTATACATCCTCGTCTTCTTTCGTGTATTTGTGTATTTTTCTCTTTACTGCGATGCATGTTAAAAGTCTAGCGTTTTGCCTGCTTGGCATGTACGTGTTTGGGTTGAATCTCCTTAAAAACGTTCTTTTGTTTTACAAGCTTTACTTCTTGTGTTGGTCTACCTGCACCGAGTAGGCTACATTTCACCTTTATTCACAAAAAGTCAACACAAAAGGTGTACGAGTACGACTATATTTTTGCTTGAAGGTTTCACGCAGAGCAGTCCAGATCAGGGCGTAACGAGGTTAGATGGCGCCCGAGGCAGAAAGCAAGTTTGGCGCCCCCATGTTCGAACCTGAAATCTGTCGGAGGCAAATGGAGGGGCAAGCCAGTATTGAAGAAAGTACTTGTGACATTGTTGGAAGTTTTGGCGCCCCCCATAGGGATTCGGCACCCGGGGAAATGTGCCCCCCTTGCCCCCCCCTCTTTACGCCCCTGGTCCAGATTCTGTAAAGAATTTGGTTTGAAATCAAAAATATGCACATTTTGACATCCAAAGACGTATTTTCCTAAAACAAGACAAACCGTGGATGTTATTGTTACCCCCTTAGACATTTGGATCTGGAGTGTCGGAAGTGAAATATAGCCACGTTTTGTTTTTCTTGAAATTAAAGTTAGTTTGGAAACATTGCCTGGGGCGCACACTCAAAACGTATTTTTAACCACACCGAAGCGTCGGCAAATATGAAAGCAATTAAACTAACAGTAAAAGTATCAAAGGAGATCATTTTTGTGTTACATCCAGGAAACTTCCTTTCCTGAGAATAATCACTTATGATTGTTTCGCAAAGCTAAAATGGAGCAAATCCGTCGACGGTTTTCTGAAGGAAAGTTGAAAACGGCCGTAGCCTGCATTGGGCGATCTGTTCAATAACATTATCTTCACGAATTCACTAACAGAATCCTTCCTTAAACACACCTTAGTCACAACGAAATAACTCTACTGAAGTCACATGGATGTTCTGCAAAATCAATCCTAAAGATTTCACGTGAGCACAGCTGCACATCACATACACCCTTTCTCTTGTGCTCAGTCATCCTCAACGAAAGCGCTCGTTTGGTAGAAAAATTTCAATATCCCTGAAGCAAACTCAGCTTAAATGAAATGTGTACCTGAAGAACGAAGTCTGTAAACTGCAAACTGCGTGAAACAAGTTCCTCGTAGGAATACACTTATACTGAAAAGAAACTGGAAGAAATCATTGCGCAAATAGACTCTTTCGTGTTGGAGTTTGCGCTTTACCTGTGCGCAAAGAATAAGGTAGGCTTCAGCCTACCAACTTGCACTCATAAGTTGAAGTGCAAACTATACTTCCAGTTGCCAAAGGAGAAATATTCGCAGAAAAAAAGGTCTTGTACAAGATTATGAATTCCTTATCAGTTTCTTGATCTTATGCTGACAGACATTTTATTTACCGACATGACCAACAAGAATCAAGCCAAGGTGGTTCGCTCAACAACTTATTTTGCATCGACGCTGGCAATTTGCAAAAGATGTTTGCGCATGCACCTTAAACCTCACACTGAGAGAAAAACAAAAATCCAAAGTTGTGAATCAAATTTGCTGCTTCAACTAACGCAAGCTATGCCCCTGTGAGCCAGCAAGCCACGGAAGCTATGCTTTAGTAAACTGAGCTTTTTACGGGTCACTGCTTTGCAGACGTAACTCTACGTTTGACCTCCGTCAAACAAGAGGGCGCAAGTTTGTGCTTAGTCACGACAACATGTTCAATGGCTATTGAATCATTTTGGTTCTGTAGCTTACCAGTGATAGCTTATCCTATATTCAAAGAAATTGCACGGTTTAAATTTTGTTAGGACTTTTCTAAAAAGTAAGTCTTGCACAGACAATCACGTATCTCTTTCACAAATGTTTTTTCGGGCGCTTTTCTCTGTTTTTATTTATTCGCCAGACATGGCGGAGCTTTTCAAGTAAATTTTTAACTTCTACGAGGCAGTAGTTTACCAATAGCCAGTTGACAAAGGAATACTCGTTTGTATTCTGTAACTATCCTGTGGCAACCACTTTTCAACAAATGCCCCCTTTTTACACGGCTGTACGCACACAAAGCAGAAGTGTATGGAAAGCAGCTGTTGTGGTTAGTTGAGATTCAACAAGAAATTTTGGACAATGTTTATCAAACCGAATGTTTGATAACGAGAGATTTAAATCACCGTAAAGCTGTCAGTGTCTAAATCGGTCTTTATTTCTATCCTCACCTATGAATATTGGGTAATGGCTGAAAGGGTAATATATCAAATGCAAGTTGCAGATTAGAGTCCAGCGAGGGGCGGGTTAACCCGCGCAGGTTGCGAGTACCCGCATTTGCGGGGCGGGTGCGGGTTGAACTTGCTGCGGGGCGGGTTGTACTTGGTGCGGGTTGTACTTGGTGCGGGTGCGGGGCGGGCGCGGGTTGAGAAATTCTTTGTGCGGGTAACTCAGTGTTGAGCCAAAGCACGTGAACTTAATCAGCTTAAAAATCGCAAAACACGTGGATGTACAGTGCTAGAGCAGTGTTGCCACTCTGTTATGAAGAAAAACCCCAGAATTTACCTTGAAAAAAAAACAGAAAATAATAAAAAAACAGGCATACAAAATGCTTAAAAAAAGTCAAAACCAAACTTGAAAAGCACGCCACCGGTACTTGCACATAAAAATTACGGTAATACGCATTATTTGCATCATATTTTTAACAAGCTCAAGTCTACTGACATCACAATTTACAAGCAGGCTAGCAGAAAATCAAATGTATGAAATAACATAAAAAAGCTAGTTAAATCTTTTCTAAAATACATTTAATGTTTTCTTTTACTTTCACCAAAATGCACAAATTGAAACAAGTACATGAAACATTCAAGGTCTTACAGTTTTCTTTTCACTCTAACCATTGCATTCATTGCAATATTTGACTACTAATTTAATATTCAAAATTTTACACTGATAACACAATCAGTGCGCCCATGAAACAATGAAGAGATTCTCAACCACAGCATCTTCAAAACCAAAAAAAGTATTACAGATTCATGCACAAGCAGCCCTTGACGCATCAGCGATAGATCAGAGTGCTGACCTATGCCTAGTTAGTGCTTAATCTGTAAACCATTATATTTCAAACAATGCGGTTAAGCCTAGCCCTACTACTCACATCTGCACTGGTTACTGATTCTGCACATATTACGCCAGTGAAACTACTGTATTCTTGAATGGAAAATACAGTAATACGACATACATTTACAAAAATTTGACCAGAGTCAAGAAACCCCAGATTTTCAATAAAAACTCCAGAACCCCAGATAAAACAGAAAAACCCCAGATCTACTGAAAAAAACTAGCAGTGGCAACACTGTGCTAGAGTTGTTTGCCAGCATTGCGCTTAGGACTGTAGGCCTGCAGCAATTATTGCATTATGATGTAACAACCTGTTGCGAAACTAACTCAGACTCCTGCCATGTGGTGGGCAAGTGAACATTTTTCAATGCTACCGTCGTACTTGGTAAGGAATTATTCAGTCTAGCAGCACTTCTAAATGGATAAAACAACGCTTAACGCACAGCTAGTCACAACTGAACTGAAACGTGTTTTTATCACCTCAAGTCTGTTGACTGCGAAAGATCAGATCTGTGGAAAGTTTTGGTTTGGTTGAAAAAGAATGAGTAGCTTGATTTTCCTGCTTGTTAGACTTGTCTTCAGACGTTATGAGTAGGGCAAGTTTTTCAACTTTTTTTACAGCTTCCAACAGCTTCTGAAATACTCAGAATTTATTTAGTACGATGAGCTGGTTGCAGGAATTTTATATTGCAACTTTTTCCTTTTTCACATGCAGCTTTTATCAAGTAGGCCTATTGCATAAAATGTAAAAGTGTGGTTTAAAAAAACATGCTTGAAAACTTTTTCAGTATAGTTCTGTTCTCTTTGATAACCGATTCGAACTGAATAATGACCTTAAAGCAATTGTAGAAATGACCGGCCAAACAAACATCATTCCGTCAGTCCAGAACTGTAGGCCCCAAATTGTTAAATTGCCAAGCAACTTCATGCACTGTGGAGCGAGGTTTTAGCACAAGGGTGGGGAACCTGCGGCCCGCGCGAACATTTGATAAGGCCCGCACCAGAATATTTGTTACTCAAGCTAGAGTACAACATCATTTCAAAACGAAGCAGCATGATAAGCAGGTACTTAGATAGTAATTCAAAAGAAGTCACTCTTCCTCGTAATTGATAAACGTAGAATTTTGGGATAAAATAATTTGAATTTTCGACCCGCCAGTGATAATACACAATTTATGCGGCCCGCGATAGTAATTAGGTTTCCCAGTCCCCGCCCATGTTTAGCATGCTACGCAAACTGTTGGCAAATGATCGCCATTTCTCGCCAGATAATGTTTGGAAATGTTTAGCATTATATGTAAATATATCGCTTCAGTAAATCACTGTCGTTTAAAATGCTTTTGCATAAATGCAACGTTTTGTTAAAAATAAATGCATATTTCTCACAATTTCATTGCAACAAAAACTTGCCCTAGTTATGAGTTTTTAGTAGTTTTCGGTCAGGTGCGGGTTTGAGACCGAAAAAGTGGGGGGCGGGCGCGGGTTGGGATGGTCTGCGGGGCGGGTGCGGCCAAAATTTTTCAAACTCCGGCGGGTGCGGACACAAAATTTCAACCCGCGCAGGACTCCACTGCAGATATTGGATTTTGCAATGAGTTCACGGTGTGATACTTTGCGGCAAAGTTCACGGCTGTGAAATTCCTGAAGCCCTTCAATGTCGAGCCACTTTTTCGAATCGAGAGATCCCAGCTTTGTTGGTTCGGTCATGTGTCTAGAACAGGGGTGACAAACCTATTTGCTATCGCGGGCCTCTTTGTCAGTTACCGCTGAGTAAGCGGACCGCATAACTTTTTAGTCATACTATGAAACTGTTAAAAACGAAAAAAAAGATTAGAAGCGAGTCAAAGAAAGTTCAAGACTGTTGGTATCGCCTGAATGCTCCGCGGGCCGCCCGAAATTCTTTTGCGGGCCGCATGTTCGCCACCTCTGGTCTAGAATGTCCCAAGAAAGGTTGGCGAGGCAAGTCGTGCTGGCTATACACCCGAAGGAAAGCGGCCCAGAGGTCGACCAAGAGCCAGGTGGATCACCAACCTTGCTTGGCCTCGCCTTGTTGTAGAGCCAGCAGGACTATCTGAGATTGCTGTTAACCGTGGGATGTTTCAAGTCCTTTTTGAGCTGCTGTTCCCGTGACCCTCCCCTGAGGAAAAGCGGTTGTAAAAATGAAGGAAACCTTAAATGTTTTTCAAGGAATTTCGGGAATTTCAAATGCCCTGTTTGTCCCTATTGGTTGATACTTTTGGCGTTAACGTTACACTATTGAGAGGTGTTAGCGGCTTTTGCATGCATCATGGTATGCAATGATAACATCTTACAAAATATGGTACAGTGAAAACGCTGCAAAACGATAACTTGAAAATGAGGGACGCCATGGTTTTGAGAGATCTTCGTGAGTCACGCTAACATTTTCAGGTTACTTATTTCGAGTATTGTCATAAATCTGGCAAGTCATGTTAGCCGTTTCATTGATATGGGCCTGACTCGAAAGAAAACTTATTGTTCGACTTGAAAGAAGCTCTTGATTTTTTATTTGCAGACACCAAGCCAAGTAAACTAGTGTTAAATCCCTACTTCCTTCAAGACCTTTCGTTTTTTTCTTTAATACAGGAATTATCATAAAGTCTAATCACATGCTTGTGATGCATCAGTGCATGTGATATATCTGCAATTACAGCGCTGAAGGAAGTAGAGATTTTTGCAAATTTCATATGCCAAGAATAAGAGCATTCGTTTGGCTGTTAGAAAAAAGATTTTACAACTTTTGGCGTTTATGTACTTATTGTACTGTTTATGATTGAACGTACATGCAGTTGTACTGTATTGTTTATTGCGTTTGGCCACCGACCCACAAAAACATGGTATGTAGCATCAGAAAATTTTAAATCTTCTGGAACTTGGGATAATTCTTGTGTTTTTCTAAGCTCAACTTCAGTTAAAACTGTTGAATTTCCTAAAGTTTTGAGAAATGAATCTATTTACCCAAACGAGAGGTGCAGTTACACGGAGGATTGGTTATCTCAACTGTCCACTGATAGACGGATATCTTAGGTTGATTTCAAACTCATGAGAAATGCAACTTCTCATTGCTGCTTAACACACTAATAAAATGACAAACATCTTTTCGAATTTTCTGTTCACTTTTATGAACTGCATGTTTTTAAAATTATGTGCCACAAAAGGTCAAAAGCACAACAGAAAATTTTCTGCTTCATATGCCCTTGTTGGAAGCAAAGATGCTACATGATAAGCGTTTACAGATAATTTACGTCTTCCAAGTAAGAGTTTGATCTCTTTTGCTTTACCTCGGTGTAAACTGTAGAAGATGTCGTTTAAAAAATCAGTGGATTTTAATTGTAAAAAGTTAGAGGATGCTTTGAATTTCACAACAATGAGTCGAGCGATTTTGCCTTTAATCTATGTTTTGTGTGCAACACTCCCTGTACAACAAGTAACTATTTGCTAATGCCTAATCACATTCCGATATTGTTCGATGAGGTATGCTCAACAGAGTATTTTTGTGGTGAATTAGAAGGTTGCTTCTGCTGTCCTTTGATGCAACTCGATGCTTTTCCCTTTTCAAAGTGACGTTGAATGCTCGTCACAGAACGATTGTGTGTGTCAGGTATGAACAGAGAGACGTATGCAATCTGTAAAAGAAGAATAGGCGTGTTTTAATTCATTTTGCCAGTTTCACAAGAAAACGTTTTTGTGCAAGGTTTGCGAGGCACAACAACAACAACGTTATAGTAAATAAACAATAAAATGTCGGTACGCACCACAAAAAGCACTGACAACAGGAATGGGAAATAAGCGTATCCACCCCAAGCGCTCAACGAGTAAGGAATGACAAGCATTTGGACTGATCCAGTGATCCAGAAGCTTACGCCACCCATCCACATTGCGTTTGGTCTGGTGACTTGTGTTGTAACTTCGGATGGGTAAGCGGAAAGACAGAGCATAGGTCCGATTCCGATACCAACCAACAGGACCGCGACACTGGCCACACTGACATAAGCCATTGCTGGGATGGTTCTGCTTGATACACTGGCGGCGATCAGGATTGCCATTGCGATTGATACTACACAAAGTCCACTGATAAGCATTTTTCGTGATCCTACTCGTTGTCTGAGGGCCGATGCTAGTATGGACGAAACTGCAAGCAGCGATGTCATTCCTGAAAAAAGAACAAATTCAAAAGGACAGGCTTTTGATTGGACCAATATGGCTTAATTCAAACCTTTGCCATTCAGGTTTTGCTGCAAGTGGAAGCATTCCATGTGGTGTACGATTCCACAAAATTTTGGTAATTATTTGATTCATGTTTATAAAAATCGCCTCTTTCAAAAGTTACTTAAAATTCCGATGGGTGTGTATACGACTCCTTGTGCCATGGTCTGGGTTTCTTACGATGCATTTGTTATCAAAATAAAAATATGCACGTAAATTTCTACAGATCAATCCTCGATTGTGATCTAGGTAGGCAACTACCTGTTGTAGAGGTATCACACCGAAAAAAAAAAAAATCAACTTCACTTGTTGTTGCGAATACGACATAGCCCTTTGCTTCAATTACTTCAAAATTGAACCAAGGACTACTGCATCAAATTTGAATAGTCATGTGAGCTTATTTGACAAGTGAAGTCAAGTCACGGATGATGTAAACCCATATTTCAGTAACGTATCCTTTTCGCATCAGTTACTATTTGAATTTCTTTGCAGCAAAAAGAACGTATTCTCAATTAGGTCTTTTCTTTCCCCTTTAGCTTGGCAGCATACGTATACAGTATAATAATAAAACCTTTGGAAACCTGCTCATCACCACATGCAAAGAAAAAAGAAACGTCTTGAATGAAACAAAGGCATAGGGAGATGACTCAAAAATTAATCATCAGAAAGATTGCTTGCAGCTTTGAGTTAAATTCTGTAAACCGTTGTCACTATTTGGCTGTGGTACAAACAAGCTCCCAAGGAACGTTTAACCTCCTGAAAAGGGTTTGCTTGTAGATAAACCAATACTTTCCTGTGTTTCTGTCAGTAGATCTGTTCTTACTGTATGGAGTTGCTTTGAAATGTAGAAGGTGATAGAATTTATGTTTGCTGACATCACATCATGTGATTGTTAGTTTTAAAAAGCTGGTCCAATGCGGTGAGAATCTATCGCATTTTTTGCTGGCGCAACCACATCGTATTTTACGGCATTATTTAACCGTGAAAAAGTATACAATGCGTAAGTCGTGATGACAGTTTCACGCGAAGATATTTGTGTGTACGAATTAGTTCACATTCTCTTTATTCACTTACATAGGTCTTTTAAACGTAGGTTTTAAATGTGGGTGATTAAGGGTTTGGATTCTACTTTACCTTTTCCCAATTTGTGATGTCACACTTAGGAGTTTTTTTATCGTCATTTCATGCTGTACATTGAAGCTTTTGACTCGACAGTGCTTTCAATGTAGGCCAAAATCCGACTTATACGTTTGCTGTCAAATTTACAGAATGGTTGCAAGATGTCCATTGATAGATACTGCAAAACGCTAAGTATCTGGAATTTGTTTTTAGCCTCGCGCCATAAAAAATATACCTTGCCTTTGGAGCTACTGGCAGGGAATGCGTAATCCGTCCCACCCATTCATCCTCTAAACAGTGGCATAGAGAAAACAGCCAGATTATGAAAGTTTTGATGAAAAAGCTTCTTGGCCGCCGTGCTCTAGCTTCACGCTTCTGCTTGAAATGATCATTATGTTGAACATTTTCGGAAAACGAATATCTCGCCACTTGCAAAGTAAAGAACAGCTTCATTTTTGCAATTCTTAATGTCTCCGTTTCTGTTTTTACGATCTGTTACTGTTAACCATCCAACGGCTGTGTATCCCTGGCCCAGTTTTTTTTGCGTTATGTTTATCTTAATACATAGTTTCTGCTGAATGTTTAGGCGGCCGCTATCGGTTGCGCATTACCTTTCCAAAGTAAAAAATAATATGCTTTACCAAAACAGAAGTTTTTATTCCTTACAGAAATGAGGCTTTCAGAGAATGATTGTTTTTCAAAGTTTAGATTTTCTCTCTTTAAGCAACAGTAGTGCAGGGGCGGATCCAGGGGGACGATTAGGACGATTGCCGCACGTAAAACCTACGAAAGTAACTTTATTTACCATGATTTTAAACAAGTTGGAAAAGTAAGGTCATTTTGTCGTCCATTGTTTTGTTACAGCAGTGTTTTGAAGTGTACTTAATCTCTCTTACAGTAGCTAAGACGTTATGAGATTTGTCTCCCAAAATCATTGAAATCGCTCCCTCTAACCATACTGACTGGATCCGGCCCTGCTGTAGTGTCATATCAGAATGACGCAGAAAGCCCAATATCGCCACTCGGCTGTGTCAGGCTGAGTAAACCATCTTCAGTGCAAACAAAAATCTACATTGCGAAAAACACAGGAAGTTTGTTCCCTTCCAGGGTTTGGTCAACATAATCGCGTGACGAGACTTTTCTTAAAAAATCATGAAAACATACTTAATTCCAACCAGATCCTGATTCCTTACCTACTGTATAGTTCGTCGAATCTTCCTGCCTGATTCCGGCTTCCTCCAATATTGTGTTTGTGTATTGGAAAATTGCTTGTGCGCCGCATATTTGAACACTTGTCTGAATCACAATAACAGCAAAGAGCTGGCGCCTGTACTTTCCAGTTGAAAAAAGGTCTGTTATCGCCGCTCGTTGGATGCGAGAATCGGCGTCGATCTCCGTCTCTATGCTGCGATATTCACCCAGCAAAGCCTCATCACGGTGGTAGCGAAGCTTGCGCAAAAGCCAATACGACAAGCGGTCTTTCGGATTTAAGGATATAGTTTGCTTTGATTTCTCCCGTTCCTTCTGAATTACCCACGTTAGTGTTTCCGGAATCCACGGACCGCACACGAGGTAAATTAGAGAAAAGACGCCGGGCATAGCCAGGCCGTACTGCCACCTGTCTACGCCACCAAGAACATTGGGGTGGGCCACAGCATTGCCGATTGCGGCACTTATTTGTACCAGCCAGCCGTGAGGAGTTTGGTAGAAAGCCAACGTTTTCCTGCTTGTTACTTCACCCACGTAGATTGGTGCAACGCTGAATCCGACTCCTCTTGCCATACCGTTCAATAAGCGCCCGATGATAATCAGTTCGTAGGATTTGGAAAAATATGCAACTGGTCCCATGAGTATAGATGATGTTAGCGCAACAACATGCATCACCAGCAGAACTGTTCTCCGGCTGCAATTAATTATAGTAACTATTGGATCGTTTTGATCTTAAACGTGAAAAAAACAGCAAAAAAGGCACAAAAATTTAAGAAAGCAAACGACAATGATGAGGAAGAAATTTTGTTTCTGTACGAAATCCACGTTTGCATTTCATTAACCACCTTAATGTTGGCTTCATGCCATGATACTGAAATCCTTATACCTTACGTGGTTAATAAAATCTAACGCCACAAAGAAAATATGTTGAATTATTCGTACCGATACAAGGCTTCCATCAAAACAAATTTTATCGGTCAAAACTTCAAATACATGTAGCAATAACGTTATTTGACTTTGGCAGGTCCTTGTCTTAATATCAGCCAAACGCTCTCCTAATCTTCTACATAGTATGAGTATTGTTTAATCTTATTGATTCTTAAGACGATTTTGTCTTATAATTATGGCATTTAAATAAAAATGTAAAACCGCGAAAAGGCATCATATTCATGAATGGACAAAGAGTGCCAACCTAACTAGCACGCAGAACGGCTGTAAAACGTGTTGTTCGGCATAGTTCTTCTAGAAAGTTTTAAGTGGCATTTCACCAAATTTCTTAGTTTTTTTAACGGATCTACCTGGCGCCTAATGCTTGCCGCAATGAATTGCTGAAATTCTTCCAATATGTGGCTGTAATGCGTTAGTTGCTTAAATCTACCTTAAGTATGTGATCCATAAACGCAGAGACAAGGACCCAAGAGCTGCGCCAATCACAAGCATTGTTTGTGCCATCGTTATAACCAATTTGATTGTTTCGGCTGGAGCTGTCACATTGTACCTAGTCTGAAAAAAACAGAGATTTACTTAAAACAGGTTAATCATTCCCGTCAATGCAAATTCCATCTTTCGTCCGGTTGAATTCTTTTCATCGAATAAATAAAGTAAGCTGCACGTCTTCAAGTCAACAGAAAAACTTTCATCGCTTATCAAACAGCGGAAGGTTCGAAGAAACGCGTCAAAGTTTTTGCAAAAATAATGATGAAGGAAAGTCGTCAGGCTAATCCAGCGTCATGTTTCTGCAAGGACTGCATTTTAAGAACAATAATTGTTCCTGACGCTTTACAATGTTACTACCTTTGTCACAGTTGTGCTGAGTATTAGGATAAAGGCAAGGAAACGATTAGATTATATCAAAACAAGGTCACTTTTTGTTAATCGACTGCAATATCCCAACCTTGTATGTTTCATTGACGAACACTTCGATTGCAGGGGTCGCTGGATTCATAGCACTCATGTTCATTCCCATTGGAATAAAGACTGACGCGTGAGTGAGAGCAATCAGAAAAACGCAGAAGTTCGAATTTATCCGTTTCATTGTAATATGGCGTTTGTGTACTACCAAGCAAATGAAATCTTAATTGACGCTTTAAGTCCTGACAAACTTTTGGGTTGTCAACTTAGGCTAAGTCCCAGTGCTAGCGTCCATCATACCCTACAAACAAAGATATAAATCAATCTTAGTGGATTTTCTTGCTAGCTTGTCTGCATAATTTCAAATAAACTAGATGTACTGCAAATATGAAGATAATTGTAGTTTGAAGATAAGTGCTACTTGAATTTAGAATAAATATATAAATCAAATAGAATATCCATCTTTCGTTCGGACGGTGATTTGCGGCGGCGATGAGCTCAGTGGTAGAGTGCCCACCTCCCAACTGGAAGGTTGGGTGTTCGATCCACTGCCACTGAGCGACTCGCCGTAGCGTTCCTTGGGCAAGAGCGTTCACCGCAAACGCCGCGACAAAGCATTATTCAGGCTGCGTCCTCCCGCCAATGCCGTTAAATATATCCGTTGTATTGCATGCGGTCAATAATAAAAAAAAAGAACAAGAGAAGTTGTGTTGCCCGCAAAACGCTGCTAAAGCAACTGGTGATTTTTTACGAGATTTCCATTTATTACCGAGGCTGGTTGCAATTGAGAATCGCCTGATATTATAAGAACGGAAACTTACACCCAATACCGCCGTTTTTGTTCATAAATGCACAATGCTCAGGAAGTTGCTTGGAAATCTGACGTATTTCGACATTTAGTTGGGTTCGTCTTTTATGTAAACTTTAATTCCAACGAAGTATACAGTTAGCTTGCAATTTTGTCGTGAGGATATGATCGAGATTTACGAAAAACGCGAAATAATTTGTGCAAGCTAAAAATTGTTGTTGCTTGTTCTTGATTAGGTGAAGGTGCGCCATAATTTTTGCAAAAAGAACTTATGTGAGCAAATTTTGCACGATTTTACTGAGGTGCAAAAAGATGCCTTCTTTCGATTAGAGTATTTTGGTTCGATTTGGTAAAACTGAAATTTCAGCATATACCTGCGCAACGATTGAAAACGAGCTATATATTGCAAGTGCTGTGTTTCACAATCACAAGATGGCAGCAAGCGTTTTTTCAAAAAAACCTAATTACATTTTAAAGCTGTTCTTTTGTTAGCCGCAAAGCAATCGGACTGCTATCAAACCCATTCTGTCTAAGTAACAAGAAACACGATTGCATGAAAAAACTGTAAATAACTGAGGGTCATTTTAAACTTAGGTGTTTTTCCGAGAAATGTTATTTTGGCAAAATTGACCCACAAACGAAAAATTTGCAACAAAATCTTGTAATAGCTTTAGACTATTGTGAAAAAAATCTGAAATAGTGGCCGGAATTTATATAAATATTTTGCTACAAAATTATATATCACGACACGCATAGTGCCACCTTTCAGTCATAGTTCTTTTCTTCGGCAGTGTAAGAAAATGAAGAGCCGCTTTTTACAAGGCAATTTCTCTTTCTTTGACCTTGTTTAACACAAGTCAGTTTGCAGGTTTACTAAATAAATTGATTAGCTCTTTGGCAGTGGGGTATCCAAAGGGGTAGAATTGAAGCAATTGCGTCCTTCAGACCATTTGGCTTCCATATAAAACGAATGAATTCTTTTGGTTCGCACTTAGATGTTCCCAAATTTTGACAACCTCTTTACTGAATGTCTCCTCTTCCACAAACGTTAGGTCTATGTTTGCCAATTCACAGAATGGCTATATTAATATTTGCACAAACTTCATCACTTTCAACAGTGCAACGGTCAATCCACAGCCCTGGTCCTAGATTAATTGCAGTAATCCGTGTTGAGAACAACTAGCTTTCAATAAATGCATGACTTCAAAACACTTCATAATCCTTCCTTAGAAAAAAAACAAAAAAATGAATAGACTCTCCTATAAACGCCAAACATTTGAGTGATGTGACATCTTTAAGCCGTTTGAAGCTCACTGTTGATCTGTACAGATACTCGCAAGTTCTGTACAAGCGTCATTAGTTTCGTTATTATTCTGCAACATCTCAGTTTAATCTGCTAAACGTCAAAGGGCATGGACTTTTGTAGGATAACAATGCAGTTTGTAAATCATTGCTCAATGTAATCTCTCAAGTTGCTTCGTAATACAGCGGCAATACCTCATCAGCCTCTGAAAGTCATACCCATGTTTCCTTGCATTGCTGATTTGCTCTGGCACCTAAATGCCAAATGACCAAGTTTGCTATTTCCGAACTTGCTTCAATTGTTAAATTACGATCTCGTTTCATGCTCCCAACCAGGCAGGTAGCCAGGAATTTTGATAGGGGGGGCAAACAACAGCCAAATCTCAAAATTTGATTATTTAATGCCCATTGTCTGTGAAGCATCATCCATAAAAGATGAATTTTCTGGCGCTTTTTCTCGAAATAATATGTTCAGATTTAAGTCGACCAATACATAGTCTATTCTCGTTGAACTGAAAAATTTTCAAAGCTGGTTTTAAGTAAAGTTCCAAGCTTCTATTTTGGATGAAAGCCACAGTTTGCTCGTAAAACTTCCATGCAAGAGCGCTTGCGAAAATCCCGATGTTTAAGTGCAAAATCTGCAGTATGCTTATGCAGCCAATGTTGCAGTTGTCATTGTGGCCGCCATTGTGGTTGCGTTTTTATATTTACACGCTTCTGGTGTACATTAACACAGGCTTAATCGAAGCAGACTGTTTGTCTTTGTCCGTAGTGTATAGGCATTTGAGAAAAGCGTCGAATGCTGACATCAAAAAGGAACTTAGCAACTGCGGCTTCTGCCAAAAATCACCGATACAATCATTTTTTTCTTTTTTTCACAAGTTGTTTGAGACTTGGGTTGTTGTTTGAGGCGTGTTCACCAAATTCAGTTTTGGGTAGCGCTCAAGAAAGTTTGGGAACCGCTGATCTAGCCATTCTAGCGTAACCGGCTAAATTTTTAAAAATCCATGAGTGTTTAAATAACAAAATCCAATTGACTGGGAAAAAAATCATTTTTTTCGTTTTAGTTGCATGCGCTTTATCACTTAAACAGATTGCAAGCTATCTGTAAGCTATGGCAGTGTCAATGTCCTCAGCACTTCCAAAAGGAAAACCGTCTTCTTACTTACGTTAGATTTTGCTGCTGAGTTTACCCGTTGTAAGGGAATGATTTCAAGTTTACTGTAGGATAAGGTGGTAATTAATTAACATTACATGAAAGTTGTAACACTTTTAGACCATGCACAGGTTGGATTGTGATTACTTGACACAAGCTTTTTCTCTCGTCAGAAAATTAATATGAAATCATTGATGAAAACGGTAATGCTCGACATGACTGCGATTAACGTTACAATGCAATTTTAATCGTAACAACTAAATATTTAGAAACAATGCTGTGATTCATAAACAGTGTCTATGACAGAGGTCTCAAACACGCCGCCCGCGAGCGCATATTGTGCGGTCCGCGATGCTTTTCGGGAATTTTGAAATAATTAACATTGAGGTTATTTAGTTTGTTATCAGTGTTTAAAATTGCTAAGCCCGCGAGTCAACAAGTTCATTTACAACGAACGTAGAAAGGGCTAGAGATAAATTCCCTGTAACTCGTCTCACAATACCATTCGCCGGAAAAAAAGATGTACAAGCTGTTTCTAGCAAGGCTCAGGTACCGCCTTTGTTGCGTCAGCGTCATAATGCGCACCTAGGGTAGTCATAATGCGGCCCTATTTTTTTAAGTCCTCGTTTAGCTCTGCCCTGGGAGCAATTTGAGTTTGAGAGCCCTGGTGTATGGCCTATTTGCGCAATAAAAGAGACTAAAACTGGATTTCTTCTCAACCGAAGGTTGAGCTTCAAGGCATATAAAACGTACATCACCGCTATTTAGTTTTAAAACTGTACAAAAACAAAAATATACGATTTACATTTAAGGCTACGGCTTTTGCTGCAGACAAGGGTAAGATGCATATTATTTTAAGCATGCCAGAGTTATCAAAGAGGAATTTTTGCGATGTGCTTGAAATTTAATTTACATCACCATTAGGTCAGATTCAGCAAGCCGGTGTATCAGAAAAAGCTGAGAAAAGTGTTGCTCCTTGTTTTACTTTGGTTAGTGATTACAAGCGGTTAGATACAAGATAGTATTTCATTACCACTAACTTCCAGATGGGGAGCTCAAACCTAAGGAAAATGTCAGCCATTACATGAATTCACCAACATGTACGCTACATACAACCACGGGCGTCGGAAGGGGAGGGGTAGAACAGGGGCGTAACGAGGTTAGGTGGCGCCCGGGGCAAGAAGCAAGTTTGGCGCCCCCATGTTCGGACCTGAGGTCTTTCGGAAGCAAATCTGGTTTTGAAGAAAGTGCTTGAGACATTGTTAGGAGTTTTCGGCGCCCCCGTAATGATTCGGCGCCAGGGGAATCGCGCCCACCTTCCCCCCTCGTTACGCCTCTGTGGTAGAAGGGGGCCTAGGCCCCTCCATGCATTTTCAAATTTGACATTTTCCTATTATATTTTCAGCAAAAATGGCTGTTTACTTAGTTTCATGTGTAAAAAATGAAATTTCACCATTTTTGCCCAACCTACGAAACTCCTTGGTTTCACCTGAAAAATTCTAGTATTGACCCCCCTGGATAAAATTTCCGACTCCCATGCACCCGACGTTTGATTAATCGTGGACAGTTGGTGAACCTTAGTGCTTTCACCGGGTTCGACGAAATTATGTAGTAGGTTCCGCAAGCATTTTCGGTTATTTGCACTAAAATATTTTTTGGCTTACACATCAAAAGCTTGATTACCCCGAAACGTTTTGGTGCAACTCTCGGAATTGGGGGAGGCAATTGCCTCCATTGCCCCCCCGGCTACGCGCCTGCTCCCAACCAGATTCAACCAGTTCAGTTTTTTTAAATTTTGCAAGTTAGTACGTAAATTGTTTTCTATTCTCAGAATACACTGTAAGCAGATAAGAGAATGTTGTTTTACTGCAACAACTCAAAAAACATTCACCAAGTTTTTACCATCACGCTTGAAGAAGTTATTGTAGCTGTTGAACTTAACTCTTAACATGTTTTAACTTCTGGAACTGACTTGTTTTTCAATACCAAGGTTTTGAAAAGCGCAGTAGTATTTTATCCTGAGCTCTGTTTCAACTCTCAGTCTGCAACCACGTTTTCTATCTGGCAGAACACATTTTCTACTGTACCAAGCTATACATGCACTCATGGCGTTTATGTCAGCGGAACATTGTCATTCCCCGCTTCGAATTACGTATTCTGGCGTAAAAAATTAGGTTGAGGACGTATCTTTGATGAACAGTACATTAATAGAACTGCAAAAGTCCTGAAAATCCCAATGCTCACGATTGACTCCTTCGCACAACTGCAAGAAAAAAATAGCGCGCATAAACAACAGTTACAGGATATGTTAACTCACGACCTGTTGCGCTGAAGATGCAGAATCCAGTTCTGATAGCTGCGGGCAGTCAGGCGCAGTCAAGTATGTGGATTTGCTTCGCTGCATTCGCTGCAAAACTTGCGGCATAGAAACAACCCATTTCGTAAATAGTCAGACCTTACTATTCGGTGTAATTAAGACTACTCTTTCTGCTCTTCTCAAAAATTCAAAAGCAAAGTTTTATCGAAATGGAGCAGTTCTTTTGTAGTGCTATGTGTAATTTCTCCTTTGTTTATCAACAGTTCTTCTAAACATTCGATTAGATCATACGAGACCTCCAAAAACTATTGCTCCAACTACCCTTCCGTGAGATTTTCGGGTATGAAAATCATGACGATGCATATTTTAACGTCAACATTTCCAACCTTACAAGTACGTACCTTCTTCAAAGCAAAGCTCATGCTTCAAAAACGGCATGCTAAAGATTTCGTATTCTAGTCTGAATATACAAATTGCTATGCATTTCTAAGTTTCTCAAAATTACATCCAGGGCCGGATTTAGCTGATGCGAGACCCTTCTCCCACTATCACAAGGAAAAAGTGGAAAAGCGTTAATCAGTTTGCGCAAAGCCGAAAATGACAATATTGACGCTCTGAGAGTACGGTCAACAAAATATTCTACATCATGACTAGAGTGCCCCATGATCACTGCGCTTGTTGCTGCCTTCGACGCAAAAGCGTTCAATGACACAGAATTGTTGAAATAGTACTTGGCTGGCGGGAACAGCATTACTAATTTTTGCAGGCAAACCAACCGTAAACGTCACGGTTAAAAAATTGACAAAACGATTGACCTTCTTTTTTTTTGAGTTTCACATCTGGTTATTCTTATCTGCGCCTCAAAAAAATAAGCATATATGTCCTGCGTCATAAAGAAAACCTCACACACATGCAAAAAACCTCACACACACGCAAACACGTCAAGTGAAAACTCACCTCAATGTTTGCAACTGCTATCTATAGGTTCACGATTTGCGCGTTTTTACTTTTTCAGACTGCTAAGAATCGAATGCAACGAAATCGTCGCACGAAAGGATGTGAGGTTTAAACCAGAACCGTCGCCAAAAAACTTTCAATAGAGGAGGCTTTACACTTGCGCGGGGGCTTGACATGCTGAAAATTAGATAAAATATCCATTTATTTATAGTGTTTCATATTTCAATTTGGAAGGGCTGAGCCCACCAATGCTCCCCGTGGCGACGGGACTGGTCTCAATTTCCCTTATGCTGTCATTATTGAAATACTTACAAAACGCTACAATAATCGAATCAAGTAACGCTGAACAGAGCGTAGCAAACAATTTTGAAAAGGTTTTGTCTGGCCTTCTTCATAACAAAATCATCCAAGTATTTATTAAAATCTGTTTGCCTAAGTTTGCCACTTTTAATGCATCGAATGCTTAATGTTGGCAACCTCTCCTGGAACCTTGTGACCCTTTAATTCATTTTTAATTCTTGTGAATCTTGAAAAACTGTTTCTCCTGAGCAGTCAGTGGCAATCAACCTAAGAAATACAGGTCCGCGTGGTTGGATAAATTAAAAACCACTAATGTAAGGCATAAAACCCAAAGGCGCTTTTGTCATTTTTTTGCTGTTAGCCTATCCTTTTCTTTGTCTTTTTGGGGTAGAGTTCTGTGGTTGACAAAGTGACTTTTGCTTGCTATTCAAGCTCATTAAGATCTTCTCTGGTTTTCTCAGCATGGGAGCAGTACAAACTTGTGCATGTGCTCAATAGCAATCTGATTTCTGAATTAGTTTATTAAAGAAAATTGCAATGGAAGAAATCACATCTAAAAATACCAAACGAGCTTTACCTATTAAAAACGCTAACAAAACTACAGTATTGCTCAGAAGAAGCAACTATATTTTTGTTGTAGGATAATGCTTCTAGCCCTACATAGAGCTCTTATCTGCAGCACAACCTTAAGCTTTGATCAGGTGCATTTCAAACATGAATAGCCAAAAATTCTTTCGTCTGATTCACACAAAACAATCGGTACAATTCAGCAAACATAGAGCGCAACCAAAGGGCTTTGAGTATATCGACACAATAGTCGGAATGCAGCTTGACCAACGGTCATATTGAGATCCATTAGAACCTTGTTGGAAAACCCTGGCGTTATCAACATAGAATCTGATTAGATGAATAAAACTCTTTCATGAATAATTAAGACATAAAATTTTGACGAATATTTATCCAACTGATTATTATATATCGGCAAATGACTCTATGAGTACCACTGTTTGTTGGAGGACCCTTGGATCTCGAGACCCTAGGCTTAAGCCTACATAGCCTATTGGTAAATCCGGCCCTGATTACATCACATCCATTACGCTTCAGATATATCGTCATGTGAAACCGCATGCGTTCCCAAAATTTTTCAACAAATTATGATGAAGCAGACTCACTGAAATATATTAATGAACTGAACTCAACTGAACTATCAAGGTTAATTCTCACAAAGGCGTATATTGCTCTGATTTATAATACTTTATATTAATTAAAAGAAAGTTAAATTATTCTCGCTTTGTGCACCCTTTATAGCAGTGGTTTTCAACCTGGGGGTCGCGAACCCCGTGGGGGTCGTTTGCCTTTTTTCTGGGGTCGCGAGAGATTCTGATAAAAATATTCATTATTTCTTCTGAATTTCATGTCGTATCTCGAACCACTTTTTGCTGTAACCAAAACAGTTGGATCACCTGGCAAAACTGATAGCCTACTTCATCATTTAAAATTGTTTTAAGTGTGATTATGAACATTACAGAGTTTTGAGTGTGTTTATGACCATAACCATGGGCGTCCGCAGTGGGGGGATGGGCATTTGCCCTCCCCCTAGAAATTGAGATTAAGAGCGAAAACTTTCTAGAAATCCTGAAATCAGAAACTTATTTTCTGGAAAAATTGATTTAATTCTTGCTATGACAGTTTTTTTGCCGGTATAACACTCACACTGCACAAGCGCCAGGTTCACTGTTCTGGTGCCATGCAGTTATGCATCCTCCTTTGCCTGCAGAGGCAGGTACGGAAGTTGAGAAAAGATTGTTCTACTGTTGGTCTTTATTGCGTAACAATAACATGGCAACAAATCTTCAAAGGTTCACTTCTTGTTACGGTAGCAGGGGTTTTGCTTGCATGTGACTGTTGAACGCTGATGTTGCAGTTGACTCCATCGCCTTGAACTACTGAGGCAAGCACAAGAGAAAGATGGCAATTCGGGGCATTAACTAACAGGAAAGCAACCAGCAGCAATAGACCTCCNNCGACGAGT
>JGI24159J19872_10003026_pt1 | contig 20587 bp, 7 predicted proteins | sample Ectturendosymbi4_FD_19872 | JGI IMG/M metagenome (IMG submission 19872) | reverse complement strand
CTTGCATTACAATTAAACGAAAGCATTTGCTCTTGTTTTCTGAAGATACACTGTCTATACTCTATACAACAGCACATGCGCTTAGGGTTCATTTTAGGATTCGAAATTGTGCGCCAAGAATATGATAGATGGTTGGACTGTTTTTTGCTTCTACGTTTTGGTAATTTTTTTGCCATTTTGCCATTCACATAGCTCTGCAACAGAGGTGGGGAACCCACTTGCTATCACGGGCTGCATGAATTGTGGAATATCCAGGGCGGGAGGCAAAAATTGTAAGTTTATCTCATGATAAAAAATACAACAAAACACACAATTGGCTTTTTTTACTTTAAGTAGAATAGGGAGAAACAACTATATGAAGGAAAGAGACATACTTTCTTGATTTATTGTCTAAATATCTGCTTACCTAGGATTTCCATTTTGACGGGATGCTGTGCTCTAATTTGGGTAACGAAATTCTTTCGCAAGTTACATTAAATGGTTACACGGGTCGCAGGTTCCCCACCCTGTTCTATACCAATCACCACAAGTAAATCAAGTCTATACCGGTCTCTTCTTTATTCACTTAATTTTAGATTTATGCCTCGAGATCTAACAACTGGGATATCCAAAATGTTAGTCTACCTTTATATTGGACTGTAAAACAACTCGCATGGACCTTTGCGAAACCCAGGAAGGGGCGCTAAACTTGTAAAGCTTGGATGTCTTAAATCGGGTACAAGCTGAAATTCATGTAAATCTGCAAAACAATATCTTACGGAAGGCTGCAGGCGATGAAACCACTACCAAATATAAAATGCCAAGTCAAGGAAAAGAAAAATCTAATAAAAAATATCGATATGCTTAACACTTCATAAAGCTTTGCTGTTAATTTCATGAAAATCTATCAGGAGTTTGCTCAAACTGGCATAAAGAATAAAATGCCCTTTCACAGATGGTCGGAGATGCTGTAAACGTAGAAAATGGGAGATCCTTACCTGTGTGGGACTGGGAGTGTTTGAGGAGTACGGTTTTACATTNAAACTACTCGACTTACTACGGTCATTNCTGCATTTGGCTTCAGCCCATGGCGTAAATTTTGGTTTCATTGTTTTACGAATGGCCATTATGCTCACACAACAAAAAAGTGCACAGTCATCGGAGCTAGCAATTGGTAAAATCATACCATCAAACTACGCGGTTGGAAACTCTTTACGGGCATGGCAGTCCAGCCATCTAAAGTTTTGAAATGCGTGGGGAAAAGACAGGGTAGCTTACCTTCTGTTAGAGAAAACTGTTTTTGAAACTAATGACATGAAACAGAACCAAACGTATTCGTCGCACGAAAATCATAATTGCTTTGCACCGTATTTGCCATGTTGTGAATAGCCGCGTAACTTATATGGTACATAAGTGATAGCTGAAGAGTAAGTTTTTAGAGCGAAATATCATGTTCGTAGTTGACCAGCCCGCAAGTGTTGTTTTTTTTTCTCGAAATGGACAAGCAATTGTGAAGCAACATCTCTGGGCTAATGGCGTATTCCCAGCAGTGATGCTTCCACGTGGGAGCGTATGTCCTTATTTGAGAAAATTTTGAGCCAAAAATCTTTGAGGGAGAAAATTTGGGAGGAAACAAATTGAGAAAGTTGGGAGGAAATAACAAAATGAGGAAAAGTGTGATAAAAAGAAAAGATCAGTTAGTGAAAAACTAGAATTTCCAGGTGATGAATCAATTATACGGAACTTTTGCAGCTTTTGTCACTGTAAATAATGAAACTTTGCAGTAAAACGGTTGCAAGTGTTAGTGTTGATAAGTTTGTGTAGTGAATTCAGACAAAAGTTTTTGAAAGGCATGTAAATTAGTTTTTGTTAATCAAACGTCTTTGCAGAAATAGATGAGCATATGCAGGGCCGGCCTTAAGCCGATGCAACCGATGCAGCTGTATTGGGCCCCGCGCCATGGTGTTTCGGTAGATTGTTAATTTTTGCCAGATACACCTTGCGCTTGAGAATTCAGTAGAAACGCTATATAAATTTCACTGTTAACAAAGAACGCTCTCGTCGGAACTAGCAAATTTCCTCTCGAACGTCAGCAAACGCGCTCAATTCTCGTGTTAGTACTGCACTGTATATCTGCGCTCTACCCCGATCGTAACACGGTTGACTGAACACGATAACGTCATAAAAGCACTGCTCAGAGGGCCCCGCGCCTAGGTCTTGCATTGGGCCCCGCATCTGCTAGGGCCGACCCTGAGCATATGGACGTTTGCTAAACAAAAGCTTACTTTGCAAAGAAAATTCTTAAGCCCACTTGTACAGCTCTGTATGAAAGCAGTTGGCTATACCTATTTTAGTCGTTTATTGTACCGCATAATTTTAACCAAACCTTCCCTAACATCCTGGTTACAGGTCTGTGTGATATCATTTATCAGATTGTGTGTCATGTTAATCAATTGTTGTGGTTGTAATATTTCAGGTATCGTGCAAAGTTCAGTTGTAAAATGCAACAAGACGATGTTTTTGTCATTCTACAGATAAAGTACAGTAGAGGTGAGGAAATTATATTTAAAAACGAGGAAATAAATGAGAATGACTACGTGAAACAGAAGAAATGAAAGAGTAATTTGTGGAAGCACTGCCAAGCACGCCACCAGGTACTGCAGCATGGCCTCGGGATGCAAGGATAATTATCAGCCCTATTTGCCTGCACGCTAATCTGACATACAGAGCAATTGCTGCATGATCTCTTTTACAGCATGGAACAAAGTTGTCGCTAGTAAGCTTGGTGCTCGACTAATAACAAACTTTCTAGTACCCAGAGCAAAGTGGAATAGTGAATTTTTGCCCAATTTTCCACAGAAAGCTGTCTCGTAAAAAAAAGATTTGTTTCAATGCATGTATAAGTCGCTACATACACTTACGCTGATGCACTTCTGTGGTTGTCTGCCCTGTTCATTAGTGCTGATGTTTTCGGGCGTGCAACCCCAATTTGTAGTTATACGTGTCACCTTTCCTGGGTGAATGTGTGTTTTCCACATTTTTGACTCAGAATATGCCAATGAAAAACTCCATCACCTTGCTTCCAACCTTACTTCATGTCAAACGAGACATTTTCAGCTGTGTTTAAGGTTTTCATCCAACGTCAATACCTGCACCTGTAGGTTCAAAGGAAAATCGACTTCTTACATGCCACCAGCACGCCTGTGATTGTCCAATGTCGTAAACTCCGAATAACAATTGAGCAAGCCGTGCAGCAGCTGCGCGCCAATAGAACGAAGCTACTACCCGGGTCAGGAGAGTACAGTTATGACTACATGGCGCAAAGCACATCAGTCAAACAGGGCAGGTCATGGGTCTGCCTACAGAGTATTGAGTTTGCGTTGGACATAAAACGCGTCGCTGCTAGATGCTAAAAAGCGTTTTGCGATCTGTTCCAACAGCCCTAATCCATGGATTGAAGCTATAGTGCGACTGGCGACGTTAGCAATTTAAATCTAGTGATAACTATGCTGAGACGCGTTGAGTACAATGTGAGACAAACCATTATTTGGCAATGCGAAGACAGAACTGAGTGCTCTCTTCGCTGGGACGTGTTCCACGTGTGAGGGCAAGCGTTCACTCCACGTTTTAATTGTACGTCCGTGTTCAACCTTGTTGAAAAAAAACTTCGCTTAAGCACACAGTTTTATTGGTTCAGTCAGAAGAGAACGCTTACAGTAGGTAATTAGCCACAATAATAAATCTGCCCTTCACGTTTGAAAATGTCTCCTTGCAAACAAATAAGCTGACACTAGAAAAACTCTAAAAGTGTGGTCATTAGATTTCAATGCATTTGTGGAAGGCCAATAGACAGTTTGCCACAAATCAAACCACTAAATCTTACGTTAGCAAACAAATTTTCTAAAAAAACACACGTTGATCACTAAAATGTGGTGAAAATTTCGAAATTTTATCAGTGGACACGTATTTGATATTAAACTTTTGTTTCTGTTAGTGACGAATATTCCAAGTAACCACTACAGCTTTGGAAAAAACGTTTACAAATCCTATGACTGATAAATAAATGAATCAAGTAGGATGCTTGAAATTTTGACACTTAAACAAACGTTAACATATAGACTTGTCTGTAATATTTTAAAACAACAAATAAAAATGTTTGATCTTTAAACAAAAACTCTCGGCTTCGTTAACTACTGTACTGTTGTACATGAAAACTTCGGCAAATCGTATGAAATATTACTAAGGTTCTGCATGAGAATTCGTGCAAATCATGAAACTACAGCGATGCACTTAGTTTTTCTGTCAGAAGCCCTGATGCACACGGACTGTCACGTGCGATTTGCTATGAATTCTCTAATCGGAGTACTTATCATTCCCGAGACTATTTTCACCTTCTACCCACCAGGCGTGAAACCCAATGGTGCAAGAAAGACAAATTAAGACTGGTGACTGGCCGGCACAGGCTGCAGTCGTGGATTTGTGCCAGGTTCTCGGCATGCGCATTCCGCAATACAGGTTTCGCCCATATCAGTAAAAGCTGGTGTTGCCCTCCATGATTACAACCCAAACATTTGCAGATCAAGCTGCATCTCGGCAGGACAACTTGCGTCGCTAAAGCTCATGTCAACCGAAACCGCAGCTACAGCTAATAAGTCTTAATTTGTTACAAATTTGCATTTTGAGATGATGATCAGGCCGCCGAGGTCGTCTGCACAAGGCTCGTTGCCAACCGACGTATACGTTTTCACAACACACAGTCGCCCAGGTAATCCGAAACAGCAAATCCTACTACGATGACAGGATTTAACAGACGCGCAGTATTTCTACGTTGAAGCGTGTAGAAAAAGTTTCTCAGTCATGAGTGCTTCAACAGTACTACGTCATTAATGGGTCACAATCACATTACATGCTTCTTCAAGATCCTGATTCGTGGTGTGCCAGGCATCAGGGAATTTACTCTGAGAAACCAACACTACCGCTGATGTTTTGAGGACAATTACAAGTGCATCAGCTTGCAAAAAAACATTTTGGCGTAACTGTCGAAGCACGGTCTGTCACTAGTGGTTCATTAGTAGGGACGGTGTTTGCTGCCAAAGGCATTTGTAGAAAATTTCAGTCAGCCAATTAAGGACGACCTATAGTTTGGCTACATTGGTTACCTGTGCATCTGTGTAAACGGCAACAAAACATTTTTCAAAGGTAGAACGCTCAGAATCACATCTGACTTGAGTAAAACTTCGCTGCCTTTGAGTGGTTTTAAAATTTGCCAACAACTTACACGTCTCTTGTAGCGCGCTTCTGCTTAGTTTGTCCACCGTTTCGTGGTTTGGTGTGACTTGCGCTTCTCAGTTCTTGCAGGCGGCATGTCGGTGGAAGTGTGGGAGTGCGTCGCGGTCTTCTTGTTTATTTAGCTGGTGTGTACGCGACTCGGTTTAATCCGATTTCAATATCGCTCTTTACCTGCCCAGTGGGTATTGGCGTTACCAAACGTAACGCGATGGGGCAACTGCGGAAAAGTTCACGGAACTTTTCGACTCAACGTTACGCATAAAAGAGTTGTGCTACGATGCAACAGTCCTTCCCTGGTTTAAACAATATGTTTATCAACAAGCGGATAATTACAAAGAAAGGCTCTGTTTAAGAGATTCGCTCGCCGTCGAAACATGGGCAAAACCGAGCAAGAACTGCTTCTGTTAAATGTAGATTATTGCATATCTCAAAATGATTAGGAATTGACTTGCAATACCAAAGGCCGCGCTTAATATGCAAGAATTGAGACTTGGGAAAGTGCACCAGCGCAAGGCGAGAACTGATGGGTTGTACAAAATGATTGATTGTCTTACAGTTTTCACAATTTTTAGTGAATATTAATTTTTGCCGGTTTCGAGTGGACGGCAACACAGAAACCACTTATAGGAAATTTCCAGCACATGTTGTAAGTAATTGACAAACTACGGGACATTATTTTTTTAAATAAAACAAAAATGAAAACTTAATCGTCTTAACGCATCTCCAGCCAAGTGGTGTTGCAGTTAATCATATCTGATGATTTTCAATCCCTGTAACGGTCGCTATTTGGAGACGCGAATTAAGAACACTGGAAACAATGTGCCGTCCACTTGTCTCGGGCGCACGCCCCTTACCTTCAGTATCCGAGATTTTCAACCCCACCTTATCTTCAGTATCCCAGAAGAAACTGTACCCTACCGAGCAATCGTGTGCGTTTGACATCTTCTTAGACCCTGTCTCTACATACACGGATGTGTTGCCGTGAAACGAAGGTGGTTTGGCCGAGACCTGTGTCAACTGGCTGCGGAGGAAACCGCAACAAGAGGCAAAGTCCTTGTTTAAATCTGATTAATCCACGTTTGCGAATGGTTTAATGTACTGTGAAGGACTAATGTCAAACAAGGAAATAGTATGACCGACAAGGCTGTCTCATCACGTTCAAACAATATTGTAGCCTCCGCCCAGATACTGCTGGTAATGATACAAATTGCGACAAATTTCCAATACGAAGAACACCTTCTCCGCCCACATTGCCATGTCCAAAGAAGCATAGATACAGGTCTGAGGAGCTCTGAGCCTGCATTTCGTGAACGCGAAATAACGAGCAATTTCAGCCGAGACAGCTTAACAAGATGTTCTCGGCCTTCGAATGAAACATGATCAGCACAATTAGCGATATAATCATTCAGTGAAAACTTGTAGCCGACCTAAAGTGCTCTTAAACTCCTGCGCAGAAGTTTTGTCCAGATATTTTCCACTGAAATTGTTCGTTACAGTTTTAAAATTACACTCTGAGGCAACTCGATGCCACTTGAGGTCAAACTAAAGTAGATTGCAGTCAAAGCGCACCCGTTGTTTTGGGCAGAAAAACACAGTCAGTTGGACAAAAGCAAAATCACAAGAGGGACTGCCTCAAACATTTCTAATTGACAAAATGTACTATATAAAAACATCGAAAAGATAAAGTATCGGAGAGTGTAAAATCAGATCGAATTTAATCAAAACCCGCCTCAACTTTGCGTGCTCGGAGAAAAGCGCCCTTTGGAAGTAACCAAAGCATATACCTGATGTTTACGCTTTTTCTGACCACATATTGTTTTTTGATGGAGTGGCAAACAGCAAACAGAAATGATTCCTATTTGGGAGGCACAAAGCGTTAAGGTTCGAACGCATCCGAATTCTGCACTTCCAACATTCTAAGTTCAGTTGTTCAAACAACTCAAATTACCTTCAGGAGTCAAATGGCTGCGCCAATAACTTTCACTTGCCGGAATTGCATATCATCTAAAGCAGACGTTTTCGGCTAGTCAGAATTTTTTTCGTGTGTGCTTTTTTTCGTGGGGTCAGTTCTTTCGCAATTCCTTTGAATAGCAACAGTTTTACTTTGGATGAAACCGGAGTGGCAGACAAAACTCCCGACAAAAAGCATTTACAGTTTCCTGAATCCCACTTGAGGTCTATTCAACCGCGACACAATCCTGCATTTTACAGGTCACTACCCGGGGATATACAAAGCGTGGGTTATTATACACACTTTGCGATTTTATCGTCAATTTCTGAAAGATGGCGTAAAGCCGTTTCGACGTCTTCAGACGCTTTACTGCTTTCAAAGTGAAAACGATAAATCTCAGCTTTTAGAAAATTTCAGAGCTTGAAACCGCTTTTCGACGAAAATAAACGCTTACTTCCCACTGAGATAGCACGGGCAGAAACTGTGCAAAATCCTCGTCCGCGTTATTTGGGGCTATCGGGTAGCGCCGGGGCAATCATCTCTTATCGTTGCAGCCGCTTCGCAAGCTTATGCGACGGTCGCGCCAGCATTTTGAATACTTTGCACAAGCTGGCCAACGTATAATCATTTTGAAAGCTGTAGTTTCAAGGCGAATCAAGAAACCGAGATAAAAGACACGATCCGACTTTTCAACCTTCTGGCTGCCAAACTGCAAAATTTAAGTGAATTGCTCGGATCGCTGCAAATCTGAACCATTATCACAACAAGTTACAAAAATAAAAATCAAAGCATTGAGATTTCGAAGAGCTTCACGAAAACGAGCATGATCGTGTGAAATGCTGACATGAATGTTTTTACGGCCTTTTTCCTAAAATGGGCGGAACTGGTTTCTGCTACGAAATGTATAAAAGGCACTAAAAATTTTCACTTTGCAGCTTCTTTTTCAGAAACAATAAAAATGAACGGAAATCTCTCATAAAATCACAAAGGAGCGGCACCTGAGCAAACTACAGTTAAGTAGCTCATCGTTGAATGTATTAGTGCGCATAAAACAGAACTTGATATAAAAACCTAGTTAGAGTTGAAAAGGCGTAAATTTAACTCTTTTCCTTCATCGTTAACTGCGCAGGGGCGTGGGGCAGGATTCGCTACGGGTGGCATCAGCAACCAACAGCTTCAGCTGAAATAGAGTACTTGCTTTTGTTCCAATTGAAACGTTACTCACCTGCGCACAAAGGAGGAAGGGGTTTTGCAAACGTCATGGCTGCTTTCGATAACCAGTACAGAGTTGCTGTCAAGCAAGCCAGCGACGTCACTATCATCGTTCACCCTCGCTTGAGACGACGGCGTGATTGGTCATGGAGCAGAACTTACGTGAAAACTCCCACGTAACGGAATCAGTTACATACTGTTTACTTCTGTTTCAAGAAAAGAAGGCAGATATTACTTTAAAGTACACCGAGGCAAGCATTTACACTGATTGCACGTAACACCTACGCAAGATAAGATCAAAGAGAGTGTCATCTAACTTTGCGACATTGCAAAAACAACGCAAATATGAGAACGCTTAGTTTGACTGCTTCAAGTCATCTTACCCTTGCTTCGCTAAGGCAAACCGGCAAAGGCATGTCAGATCAGGATATCGTATCTGAAAGTACATTCAAAGTAACCTACGTGTTTGCCCTAGCTGGCATTGTAGGTTATCACCGCAAGTGCTGTGCGAATACAGTCTAGTCACACCAGAAAGAATCTACTCAGCAGCAATTAACTCAATCTGTTGCGTCCTTATCGTTGCTCGATCGAAAGCCCCACCGCGAAATGTGAATCAGTTCTAAGTTGCACTGCAGACATACGCACCACCTACGCTCTATGCGACTTTTACAAAGACGATGTGAACGAGGAACAGTTGCACAGCAAAATCCGGCAAATTCTGGCAAGCAATGATTTAAACAGTCCAACTCCAGACGTTATTTTGAAATTGTTTACCGAAAACCGAACTTTTACTAATTTATTTCCGAGTTTAACGTGTTTGCTGCACATGTAATTCGCATTACCCTGGACTACCTATGAGGTAGAGCGCAGCTTAGTGCACTTCGTCGCATTAGAAATTATCTCGGATCGACCATGACTGAACTAAGGTTGAAATCTTGTTGTTCACTTAATATTCATTCCACTGTGACAGATGAACTTAATGTTGAACGATAGATGAATATGTAGGTTGAAAGTTCTCGAGTTCGCACGAATGCTTTTAGGTAATTGTGCGTTTTCAACGTTTCATATTTCCAAACTAATCTGTTGTGAACGTATTCAAAAAGTTTTGAAAAAATTATTAATGATCGAATAATTGTGAGTCGCCTGTAAAACTGACATTAGTGTGAGAGACGCTTTGGGATCAACCGATTTTATTTTACCAATTTCAGCAGGTTTTGACGTCATGTTTTGTGACGTAATGGATTTCGCACGCCCGTAGAAATTTAAAACTTGGCGCCTATGTTCGTAAGTTTAAATTTTTATCGTAGTCTGCACTAACGCATTGCGGAGTTGATTGAAAGGTAAACCTTTTACCATTCAATAAACCTTTTACCATTAAAAGGTAAACCTTTTACCATTCAATCAACTCCGCAATGCATTAAGATGTAAACAGCCTATATCCTCCCCCTGATGGAAGACAAAGTGCCAGGCAAAGCCATTACGATCTAGAGTAGACCATAACCAAACGTTGCATTCTTGTCTCGAGTTTCGCGATCAGGAAATTTCGGGCAGAGTTTTCGTCGCGTAATTTCACTTACGAGCTGCGCATCCTGCGCGCAGGGTACAAACAACCCAATGACGCCTCGCTGAAAACGAGAGGCTTTCTTGAGTGTTCGCATTTCCAATCTTAAGGAACACAAGGAAACAAAAACTATGTGTACAGAGGGTATTTAGTTTGAAATGCCATGACTTCTGGCGGTTTTCAGGCCTTTTCATCTCTAGAGACTTCAACAACGACACTCAAGTTAGAAAACGTTTGTATTAAGCCTGCAAACTCATTTTATCAATCTGCGCCTCTTGTTTAGTCACACGAACGGGTAATTGTGCGAGATGACAACAATGAACAATATTCGAAGTATTCAAAAGATGTGGTCTTAGTATAAAATTCCAGACAACCAGCTCGGCATCGAGCGACCAAAAACCATGCGAAAGGGCCTGTTGCAAGAGACTGACGTGTCACTAATCCTTACAAACCGCAATTTAATATAAGCTTCCAATGAGAGTTCAAACCAGCCTGCAAACTGCAAACCACAGTCCGAGACAAAACCGCAGAATCTAGAACAGAAATACAAGAATGTTTCATCCGAAAACTGGGTATTCAGCTGTTAATGCTTTCCAACAGAAGGTCGGAAAATCACACAATATTGGAAAAACGATTATAAGAATATCCTTCACAGTAAGATTTCCATGATGTTGCTCGCATTGTGTCACTTGGTCGTAGGCCTGTCTTGGCACACCTCACTTCGGGAGTCCCGTGAAACTTAAAACTGCGCTCCGCAAATCAAACGCCCGTAACAACCAAACCCTGTCGCAACTTTTGCTGGCAGTTATCATGGAACGCGTTGACAGGCCAACAGTTTTCTGTCTCTCGACCTTCGCTGGCTATAAGCGACAAGCAGAGCGGAAGAAAAGAAGCAAGCTTGTTTTCAAAACTTGCCGCTTGCAGCCAGACCGGCCGGTCTAATTTATCTACTTCAACCACACGAGGTTCAGTAACGACCTTTTTATCAACGAATGTAACAACTTAAAATGCACATCTTATCGTCTTGTCGATCGTCGCACGTCAGTCTCGCCGCGCAGCCCTCCCATGAAGATCGAAGGTTAACGGCTTGGACGAAAGCTGCATAGTGGGTCGTTGAAAACGTAGGAGGGGGATTGTCTACGTTACACGCTCGGCGTTTCCATCCGGTACTGCGAGCGGCATGGGTGAACTGACAGATAAAAATTGCACTGCCACGATCTCGACACTACGGACTTTTTCTTGGATTCCTTCAACAAAAAACTCCCGTTTACCTCACTACAAGAATATGTTTATTTCAGTCGGAAAGAGTTAGGTGAAAATAAATGGAAATTCAAGAACTGCCGCATGCCGGAGCATTCACAAAAATGTCTTCAATCGTTTCCAATGGCACTTGCCAAAAAAGAGCAATGGCTAATTTACAGGTTATCAAAATGATATCCCCTCAGGTAAATCAACTGTTCGCCAAGTCAACCTGACAATACGGAATTACCACCTCAAACGTATGTAGCTAATGGGCCATTAATACTAAGCGTAAAACAACTGCGGCAAGTTTAAGTGTGGTTCGTTTGATATGCCTTTTTTCTTCGTCAGCATCAGAAAAACTTTCGTCGCTATATTTCCTCTGATGCCACCAACAGGAGTGTCTGAAAATTTGGACTACCCGCAACTGCCGCAACATCGCCATCGCGATACTTCAATCGTTGTGATTCATAACCACTTAATCATTTTTGAAAAAAACACACGACTGCATCAAACTGAGTCTGAAAGGCTGCGCAGCAGGAGATCGCAATAGCCATGTGAGGAAAAGTCAGGAAAAATTCAAACCTCCATTTCTCAGCTCGGAAACATGCTCAGTGTTTCCCTTAAATTTTCACGGAGCTGTTCCCATTGCTTTTTTCGCAATCATTGCTCCGAAACTGAATCACCTTGACCGAAAAATATGTATCGTTGCAAAACAAAATGAAAAAATGAAGCTACAATTTTGCGTAATCAAAGAGTCGGATCGCGTTGCTGCAGAAGACGTTTCTTAAAACGCTTCATCTTAACAGCATCCGCGAACAACACGATACCGTATATCAGTATAACTAAAAACCGTCTGAAAATGCTACAACCATCGGTGAGTTTTGCTTACTGAAAATGATAGCGATAAAACAGCTTTTGGCAATGCAGATACTTGTGAAAAAGCCTCAAATGATACGACAAGCTTTACATCGAAATGATCTATGGATGAAAGCGTAACTCACGTCAAAAAACTCGTCAGCAAAACTTCCTCGTCGTCTAACGCTAAGCGGTTCGCTACTGGTTAATCCGAAGATTTTTATTGCGAAAGGCTTCAGACCTTTAATTCCTGCTTAAGCACTTTTGCATTTTTACTAGCTGAGCTCAGCTGAATTGATAAACTGAAAAGTACGTCGGTTACGATTGGCTTTCTTGGGTTTGATGGAATTAATAAAAAATACGCTAAAATTTTCAACGCCTCTCAAAATGCGCATTAAGAATAGATTGCCTGTTCCTGAAAGACAAACTGGCGGGGAAATCTCACCTTCTTAACAATACAGCGCTGTGTGTATTCCGCCATAGAAGAAAACTTTTAATCCAGCACATCGGATGCGATTACCCACTTTCCCCGAAAAACCATCTTTTACGTCCGGCTGATCAGCTCAAAACTAGCTGTGCGCGAATGCCGCAGCCACGTGCTGCGGTTGCGATCACCTCAAACACACCAGAAAGGCTAAGGCCGGCTGCCGAACACCAGTTCTAAATAACGCACGCCGCACTTGGATACATTTTCTGCGCGAAGGTGTCGGTACTTGCGCCGCGAGAAATCACGCAAGCTTTGTGGGAAAAAAGGGCCACCGGCAAAAGTCCGATCACTGCCATCTCAGCGTGTCGCCAGATTGGGCAACCCTTCAAAGGGCTCCGCTCGTTTGTCGGCCACTGTCTCGGCGTGAAACGGCGACCGATGTACAAATCAACGCGCGTCTGCGAATGAAGAAGAAGCCTCTGCTGCCTTGCCGTCGTCAAATACATTTTTTAAGTGCGAGCAGCAGCAGTTTGATTGTCGTTCATTAAATTCTAGCAAAACCTCTGTTTTGCTCATCTTTAGATGGAAAACTTGGTAAAATGAAATTTCAATGCGTTGCGCCTTTTCTAAAAGAAATCCCTGGCAGTACGCGCTGGTAAAAACTTGGCTAAATAGCACTGCATTTTTATATTGCTAGATTGCTTCGGTGTTGCAATCTATATAATGTTTTTAAAAAAGTAGCTCAAGGCAGGCTTGGAGCCAAGCTACTACAAATTAAAATCGCCCAAGCCACGCTTTCTAAGCAGAAAAGAAATAAGAATTTGCAGATGTTCAATATAAGCTATAAATGTTCGGATGTGCGAAAAAATGTTGGAGCAGATGAAGAGACAAATCATCTCGATCACGTTTGTACGATTAGAAATCAAAGCTTGTTTAAAGGGCGTTCGACGAAAGCATATTGTGTTTGCAAGCAAATGCAATAATTTTGACCAGATTTTTACGACTTTTAGGCAATTTTTTGGGTTGTTTTCAATACCATTTATTGAAAAAATATGTTGTTGGTGCGTTTTTCTGCTTTTCACAAGAAATTCACTCGTTTTCAATTTGGCGGCATTTTAGCCGAGTTGGCGGGGTGCGCGAAACTGGCGACCCAGCTTAGTCAAAGTGAGCCAGTTCCACCCAGGGTTAAGTTGTTTGTAATTTTATAATACAACGTCTCAAGCCCCTGTGTTTATGTATCGATGTCAGATACAATCTTTGAAATAATCTCTTTGTCATATTTCATTCACTTTACAAGCTGGTATACCAAAGCTGTTACAGCGGTGAGCATGGATTCGCCTACAACATTTTCACTGCGTTTTCTCCTCGCAGTTTAAAGTCTAAGAGTGTTTTGTAAGCTTTACCTTGTGAAAACACCGGTAACGAAATAAAAACCAACCGTTTATTTAATATTTTTGCATTTATATTCAGCAAATCGGGGTTCAATTGCTCAGATTGTCCCTATGGTTACTCATCCCGTTGCATTGTTTTTCGAGAGAATTAACTTGTTTCTTTGCTGCTGTTTCTCAAGAAACCCTTCCATTTTTTCCTTTGAAAACTTATTGCAGCGTTACTCATGTTGAAAGGTGTTAGGTCTGTATATCGCCGTTCTGTGATCAAAGTTGTTTCCGGATTCTGGGTATCTCACGAGTGGTTGAAGTAAAGCAACCAAACTAACTTACAAATAAATTTAGCGACAAGAGTTACACGTGGTCTGTAATCATCATAAAATTAACTGCTTTTAAAGAAATATGGCAAACACTGTAATGGATCCTGAAAATATACGAAGAAGATACAGAATGTGCGGGACGCAAACCATCGAATTTTCGGGTCAGCAAGGATAAGATCATACAGATGGAAAAATCGGGGATGTTGATAAAAAGTTGCAAAATATACAAATTTCACCTACAATGAAACAGTTCAGGCGTTTGGGTACAAGCATTGTCTATTAACCCCTTGTGTCGGCGGCAGGAATTGTGACAAATTACTTGAATATTTTTGAAACTTTAAGATTTTGCTTATTCTTAATTACGCGAGCAACATGTACTATTTCTTGTCTGTCCTTCGTAAGGCATTAATTAAATGTGCAAAGCCAAAGTTGCGTGGACCACTACCGTTCTAACATAGGCCGAAGAATTACGAAAAAAGATCATAGGCTTGAGGGGTCTATAGTCGGTTTCGGGTTTCAAAGATTCCTGTCGCTATGAAAACAACTTCTGTTCCCGGGCTTCAGCAGGCATTACCTTCCTGCTATATTACTGATATATTAGCAATGTTGCAGCTCAAAACTGACTGTGAACCAATGGCTTTACTCATTTCATTGCGATGTAAAGATTGCACTCGACACTTTAACAAGCGTAATGTTGTAACGCTACTTAAGAAATGTACTGTACATCATAGCGATGAACTAAAATAAGGAAAAGATAAGTTGCTGCTGGATGCGAGAAGCGCGTTTTGTTTACTGAAAAAAGAAGAAAATATATAATAACTTTGTCCCCACCGTAGGTATATGATGGCATTATGACGTTTGCCGCAGGGAAAAAGAACGTTTTTTTATTTTTGTATCGTACCGACATTTTTGTTTCTTACCATGTAAAATCAAAATCGATCTTTGTACCAAATATTTAGAGCCAGGCTAATGCTTGTGTAATTCCTTAAAATTAGGAATGGAAGTTTGAGCCAGGAGTTAACTTAATTAATCAACATTTTGCATTCTCAAAACATCCCACAGAAAATGTGATGCAAACATAACCCTGCACGGCAAGTCGAGAAGCTGGACAGAGTCATATAGTTCCACCAATGTTGAAAAGTTTTTTCGCCCTTTAACGGTATCCCGAATACATCACGACCTGATACGGCACTGCACTGACCACTCGCGCATTCGCTACACCTTTTGTTGCTGAAAACGGTCGCATACAAGATGTCCAGCACATCGTGATCGATTACCCCGCCATGACTGATGCAACGAACAGCGCTGAAGGTCACTAGCATCCGGCTGATGATCCGCGAAGCGCATTAAATACTAACAGGACAAGGTTAATCTTCGAATTGCTTTTTGATTCTTGCGACGTGGCGCCGGTGCGAATTATGTGTTGCGCTGCCTGTAAACGGCGTGAGTTTAGTGCAAGATCAAAGCAGCCACCGAGCTTTTGAACCTGCGTTCACCAACCTTAACTGTGTTTTCGCTCGAAGCTCGGAAATTCTTGACACAAAAGCAAGCCTCAATAAACAACAATGCTTGTTGCTATAGAGGCTGCGCTGTTTCGACTAGAACAAAAGTACTACGCTTACACAACGCCTTCACATGTTGCCAAAGCGAAACAGCGGCGCGCCGTGGCCTGCTGTACTGCCGATTGGCGATTTGTCCTCGCGAGGGGGTCGAGGGCGCTCAAAATGCATTTATGAGATAAAAGCACCAAAAAACTGTTAGTAATCTCTGTACAAACAGCCGCAATCGTTGGAAGAAATATGCGCGCTATATCAAAAAGCCCGGCAAAGACCTACAAGCAACAGCCATTGGGCCTGCGCGGAACTTGGGCATTGTAAAGGAGACGGGCCGCGTGCCTTCTGTACGTCGGGCGATTTGTTTTGTCAGGTGTCGCAGCAACGACTCGTATATTTGCGCTGCGTTGTGCACTGTGGCGAAATGAAGCTCGCTTTCGTGTCATGACCCTATGGGGGGGAGAAGTCCCAGCTGAGCGGCAATGCTCAATCATTTTCTGGCCAGCATCTGTGTCCACACACTGATCGCCCGCTGTCAAGTAAAACAGGCCTCAAGGAAATGCGCCTGAGATGATATCATAACAGCAGTGACGTCAGCTTTCCCTGCAGCGCAAGGGATCACAGCAAATGCATGTACGCAGCCTGGTGGCACCAGGTGATGTTATTTTCCGTTTGCTTGATCCACCATGTTTTTGGTCTTTTGAACATACTGGATGCAATGTCAAAAGCCACAACATTGTCGAAGTACCTATCCCTGCACTTGACTTTCGTACAGAGAGCGACAGCTTGACAAATTGCCGTGGGCGAACAAACGAACTGCGTCACAAAGATTAACATATTAGTTTTGTTTGGCTTCACTTTTCATATATGAAAATGTTTTGCTTGCTTTCCAGTCTGTTTAAAAAGCACCCAATCTCATGGAATTTTACATACTGTAAAACGTAAGTTGTCACGGTTTGGTTATCCACCTGGATTTGATCGGAGAAATTGACAGTTCAATTTAAAAACTGTTCTTCAAATCGATGTCAGTGAAATATCTTAAAGCGGCATGGTGGAGAAAAACAACACCGAAGTTTTGCTTACGAAGACACCTTTCTGTTTTCCTGTTACAACCCATCAAGTTTACAATTTCTACCACCACGAATGTTGTTTAAACTGCAGATAATCAACTATCTCCCTTACACCATTCTACTGTTTCGTTGGATTCTGTTCCAGCTTGAAGTTTCTATTGGTTGTCTTGAGTCCTGCTGGCCACGTGCCGCGTACGCTTCTTCAGTTCAATGTTCCACTGTTGCACAGCGCCCCCAATCTGTCGTGACCTATCAGTCAGCAGCTCTTCTCGGAGTTCTCGCGCTTCAGCCGCCTGCAGCCTGCTACGCAGTAGTTTTGTGTACAAAGTGTCGCATTATTGCCTGTTACATCACCAACAGCTTTTAACATGTGTCTGCCGCTCCAGCAGACTTCCGTTTGAACTCGGCGTTACCTCACCTTCAAGCGGTGAGAATAAGGGTTTCGGAAGCGTACAAAATCGCCTGTCGTCACTTACAGGTTTTGCCGATCAGGATGTGCGACTTCGAGACAAGACAACAGTTACTGTCGTCACCATTAATTCAAAGCTTTGCCGACTTTACTGACGCGGAGGGAAGGCAACCAACGGGCGGTCTGTTGTGCTATGTTTTGTGTGCGATTACCATTGCAAACACAAAATTTTCAGAATTATCCCTTTTTTCGTGGTACAATTTTAGAATTCCATTGAAAACAAAAACGCATCTCAGATCGTGGGTTTTAATTGATTGCGACTTAGGAAACATGATCAAATCCACAGTATTTTGCAGCACTTCACTTACTCTTCATATTTTTCCGGTGGCTAAGAACCAATTTTACAAAAAAAGGACGAAAGCTGCTTTATCCGTCGAAAGCACAGCAGCTTGGGCAGGTGAATTTGAGCGAGGTTGAGGAAAAACTTGAAGTCCTTTACGTATATTCTGCTCTCGAAAACACAACAAAGATGGTTTTCATAGTGACCGTCACTGGCAAGGTGGCAGCACCGCCCGTGAAGCCTTCGAGAATGAGACCGCAAATACCTTTTTTCAAGTCCTCGTTAATGGCCCGACCGCACTTAAAACCCACCCTTTTCCCATTTCTGAGGCGGCTTCTGCTCCCTTGCATCACTCGACTGCTTTGAAAAATCAGCAAATTGATGTTGTTTGGGCGCATGATAATGTCATGTAATTCCTTAGCTAGACGTTTTTCAAGTAAAAATGTAAGCTTTGTATGAGGTAAGCTAAACTACGAATTGTTGAAAATAGGAGACGTCCTTCAACCATTAGCGTAATTGACTGGGGGAGGAGGGTCGAATCGTCTCCCCTGGCAAGCTAAATGTAAAAACCGGGCCCACACTTAGCTTATATGTCGGTTTTAGTATTCTTTTTTTTCAGTAAGTTGCTGTTTTTTGCGATAGTCGGAGTGTTTTCCGGTGATTTAGGGTTTTAGTTTTAGTGTAGACATCCACATCCGGATTCACAATCATTTCTTAAGTTTTTTTCTGAGTGTTGGCTAGTGGACCCCCCACAGTGGCCAGTGAGCCCCTTGACTCAAACCTCTAGTTACGCCACTGCCTACAACGATGGCGAGGTTTTTCAGGCTGAGTGTAATTGACCTGGTCATGGTAAGTGAAAGCTTTTACAATCCTATTGCGTTTAAAGCAATTTAATTGGCAGTGAAACATTTCTTCTCTTTGCGTTTTTCGAGATTTTTACGTCTTTTTCCCGCATTTTTCTCTTAATTTGCATTGGTTGACGTAGTACTGTCGTGCTTCCTGTATTACCCGTTTATGTTTCCTTCAAGTTTTCATACATTTTCAATACGTGTGAACTTACACATTTTTTGCAACAAAACCATGTTGTGTGACTAGTTTAACCTTTTCTAAAGTTATTCACAGCTCCTGCGCTGGTCGCAAGTTAAATGGACTGAAATGTGCGATAAAGACTTTGATTGTTCTTGGCGTAGATGAAGACGCTTACGTTTAGGGCACTATGGTTTGGTTAAATATTCTTGCCACATCAATTCCATGCAGACGCGCTTTGCTCTAAACGCACACTTACATTACAAAACTATAGTTTCTTAGACCTCGCGGCACCGCGTAAATGACAGCTTGGCAATCTGTGGAACAGCAGCGACTATACTTACAGCTTTAAACTCATCGTGATCCGGTATGTGTTGCGTTAGTCAGCTCTTCTTCCCTCTCCACTGTCACTCATTGGAACAACGCACTTTCAGTCCGTTTGTCCAATGACGGTTAACTATAAAATATGAGATAAGAGCTCGGGCTAATTGCTTGACCCACACCAAGGTGGTGACAGCTGGAGGGTTCGTAGCTACAATATACCTCTGCTTTCAGAAACTGAATCCTACAGTGGAATAAGATATCATCTTCTTGTTTATCATGGAGTGTTTTTTTCCATCAGTGTTTTTATGCATTTGTGGACGTTGGCAAATCGGAGGGCATAGAAAATATGGTACTCTGTCACATGTAGCATTTTTCAGAACACTTTTTCAGCTTCGGTATGTGTTAAAAATAAAAAATGTACTTAGAGAAGCTGCCACAGTCAAGGGCGTATGCAAGGGGGGGGGGTTAGGGTTAACCCCAACGTCCACAACTGTATTGAAAGAAGTACTTGTGACATTGTTGGGAGTTTTCGGCGCCCTCCGCAGTGATTTGTCGCCCCCATAGTGACTCGGCGTTCGGGGAGTTGTGCCTCCCTTGCCCCCCCTCGTTACGCCCCTGTCCACACGTCATGTGGCAACATGATTGTCTTGTTGCACATTTCTCTTTCCGTTCATTGCCTATTATGCACAATTTTGCAGATTTAGACTGCGGGAAAAAATTCCGTGACTACTACATACATGCCAATTTGCAAAATTATTTTCGGTAGATAAGCTGGTATTGCTTTCTCAGCAGTGTTTTTTTTTCAAATTTCAAAAGCAACACGGGTGTAATCGATCGTTGTGCCCCAACACTGGTGTAATCGATCATTGTGCCCGAATAGCCGAAAAACGTTGAGTTGTTGAAACGTCAGATATTTTGGTAAATTGTGTTGCAAATTCCATGTCGGCAATCAACGTCGAGTTCAGCAATTGAGCAGCTGCTTATTTTCTGCATTTTGAATAACGAAAACACCACGTTTGATTTCTGGTTTAAACGTTAAATTTATTAGTTTTCTAGCTGCTTATATTGTGCAGTTCTAATTGCAAACATGCGTTTTGTTTTTGGTTTAAACATCATCTTTACAGAGTTTTTTTGGCTAGAGCTTATGTTATGTCATTTGCCATTTTGATGGAATTTTTATGATTGGTCTTGTTGCTGCAAAAATGCGTTTAAATATTTACACTGATAAAAAAGAAAATGCGGGCAGAGTTTTCAATTGCCAATTCCCCAACGCTATTTTTGGCAGCATAGTCCGTTTGCAGATCAATCATTTCAACTGACTGGTTGTCGGAAGTGCTGTAAACGAAACATATCAATGGATTCCTGACCAGAACAATCTAATCGTAATAACATGTAACTTCACCCCAGTTCTTCAGAAAACTCATTTGTAAATAAATGGTACTTTATCATGCATTTTTTCGTCAAAACTAATTTCCCTATTGTTTTGCGGCTGCTCAGTCCTCATTCAATCACTTCCTGTGTTCAGTTTTTTTAATGAAACCTTAAAAGCTTCTTTCGCAGTTACATACAGGGTGACCCAAAAAGATGTGTACCCATGAAAATTTCAATTGTGACTTTGATTAAAAAGCTATTTATTTCAAA
>JGI24159J19872_10003024_pt1 | contig 20589 bp, 22 predicted proteins | sample Ectturendosymbi4_FD_19872 | JGI IMG/M metagenome (IMG submission 19872) | reverse complement strand
CGGCCCTCGGACTGTTGAGTAACAGCTTATGTGGCCCTCGGACTGTTGAGTAACAGCTTATGTGGCCCTCGAACAAAAAAGTTTGGAGACCCTTGACTTAGCGTAAGATCGAGTTACCTTTGTGTGACCTCTAGTACCCAAGAGCGAACAAACATCACGGAATGGTACTAATGTGTCTGTAAACAACCTGTTTTTTTCTCATTAATGTCTAGCACCATCCATATTTTTGACAGGAGCCGAAGGTCAACTTTACGGTAATTGCCCAATCAAAAAGGGGGTAGACAGCAATAAACGACCTACCTTGTTTTTGGCACTGATCTTCAGTCTTTTGACTTCAACGGTACGGCTCACCGATGGTCACCCAAGTTCCCATCGGAACTATGAAAAAGGCTGCTGCCTTGATTTTTTATTAAACAGTCTGATGCTGCCAAGATTCTCTGATTTATGATGTCATACCGAAATGCTGCCCGAATTTGCCGTGATTTTTAAAGTTGTCACCTTCATGAACTCGTGTTCAAACCAGGGTTGCGGAGTCGGATTTTTTGTCCGGCTCCGGAAGTCCAATTGGATCATTTTTTTGCATCACACTCCTAAGTTGGGAATTCCTGTTGAAATGGTGCAATTTCTTATGAAACTTTTGTTGAATGAGAGAATTCTTGCTGTGTACCACGATCTCCATTGAGTGTTAGATGCTACAAAATTCTTGACAGCCAAAATTCATTCACTTCATGTTACGGAGCCAGAGTCGGAAATTTTGAAAAGGTGGAGTTGGAGTCGGGCATTTTACCTCCGACTCCGCAACCCTGGTTCAAACCCTTGCCATACTTGATTAATGTTGGAAATCGTGTAATTTTTTAATGTAAATTTTCGCCTCAAAACACTGGAATGCAAATGATTGAAAATACCATATTGTCTTTAATGAAATCAGTGAGGTAATGCCCAACTTAAGCAGGGTCTGTCTACAGAAGTCTTCCACTTAAATTGATCTTTAGGTATCGGGCTAGGAGACAGACATGTCCTTTTTGTCACTTCATACCCCAGTGCTCCCAAGATAAGATTGTTGACAGAAGGTAGAAATGCCTGTCACACATGCTCTTAGAGCCTCGATCCCCAGAAAACCTTGGTAATCTACAAATTCATTGTGTTGAAGGAATTCATTTTAAGTGAGGAAGTAGAAGAGATCAGGGTCAAAATGACCGTTACATGATGTCAGGTAACTGGTGGACTCTTATGCGTGGTCTTCCGTTAAAAAACAGCTTTAACGCAGCACTTCTTACACTGCATATGGTCCAAGAAAGACAAAAGCTCATTCGTTTAGGTCAGCCGCGCAAATTCTTTTATGGCTGATGCAGGGGCGTAACGAGGTTAGATGACGTCCGGGGCAAGAAGCAAGTTTGGCGCCCTCATGTTCGAATCTGAAGCCTTTTGGAAGCAAATTCACTGTGTTTGAGGAAGTACAGTACTTGTGACACTGTTGGGATTTTTCGCCGCCCACGGAATTGTGCCCCCCGGCCTCCCTCGTTACGACCCTGGGTTGATGATACATTCTAGTGGATCGCTTGCAGCTAAAGCAACTGATTCTCCTTCGCTGTAAGATGTCCTTCATTCGGCGATCGCAACAGACTGAAGTCTCCGACTTACTCTACCTGAGTTTTGGTGTAGCCTCATCACACAAAGCGCTATTCAGTTGCGACCCTTGCAAACTGGCCTGTTGTGGTCGACAACTAAAAGAGTCAAAGTTTCTATTCGGCTTTAGTCGAAAAAATAAGTTAATCGAAGCATGCGTTGCACGAGGTTTGCGGCAGGGAAAAGCGTTAAGCAGCAAGCAAGCACAGTAAAACCGGAACGTCATGGCGGATCGCGACTCGCTGGACGAGCAGTAGCAGTTGTCGGTTCAATGGTGACTTAGTGACGATCGTTGTGAGGTAAACCTGGAAACAGCTGCGTCAGTAACGCAAAGCCAGTGAAAGCAGTTCACGTGAGCGCAGGAAAAGAGACATAAGCAAGCAAATCAAACTTGAATCCAACTGAGGAAGTTGAATCCCCTTCTAATTTTAGAAATCAGGGGAAGTAAGAATAAAAAGTTGGGAGAGTTTAACAACGAGGCGCCCTGGCATTTGCGATTTCTCACTTTCGCCGGCAGCATACTGACAAGAAAAATCGCATACGTTAGTGGGGAGGATTAGAACAAACGCAAAAAACTCAAACAAAAATATGTTGATAGAATTACATATGTCGTAAGCGTAAACTGATGTCTCCACGACCAGTGACCCGGTAAGGGAAAATGAAGGGGTGGAAACCCCCGTTACAACCTCTAAAATGCAGTGTTCTCACTTGAACTCAATGAAACGGGATGGCGTTTTTTTAAAAAACCTCGGCTTTCGCGACGATTACAGTCATGTCTTTATCCAGCAAACAGATGCATACGTTTGGCCATTGCAATCACAGGGAACCCCCAATTTATGAGAGATCTTCAGCCCTTCCCCAAACCGAAATTCTAGCTACGCCCTTGACCACGGATGACAAAAACGCGACGCGAACGAAAACATGGCGTAAAATATTGAAAAAAAGCATGTCAGTACGCAGTGGCATTTCACGGAACATCACGCAACAACCTAACAAATAGTTATCTGAGACGAAAACCTCACAGTGGAGTGTCAATACGCGCGAAAACTATCCGAGCTGCAGTGGCTCATACCAAAAGCAACTCCCCCTTGCTGAATGTGCAAAAAGTATATGACGCAGCGTAGGTCACGATAGCAAGGGGTTAAGTAACGATTTTTCAAAAAATCAAATCTTCTCAAAACAACCCGCTTCGCTTGCTAAGAAGCCAATTCATTTCAACATCAACATCAGCATTTGCTCGCAACATTTTAAACCATTTCAGCCGTACCGTCGTTCAAATCCACCGGACGACACTGCAAATGACAGCACGACGAAGTGATGTAATTGCGCACCGTTCCCAGCAAATGGTTCCTCGCGAACGCGCAAAAGAACAGAAGATACTTTCAAGTGCCAGAGAACAACGCGCGACAGGGTCACGAACGGGAATAAACAAGCAAACAAACAAGCATGGAGACCAAGCACAAGCAGAAACTTGGCGTCAAATCGCGCGTCGAAAACAAGCTAGCGCGCTCGAATCATGGCGCATGAAAATTGCTTTAGCGAAATGATCTTACGTGCTGGTCTTGTCACAGCAAATAATACTTGGTATTGGTACGTGTGGCTTCAAGAATGAAAACCTGAACACTGCGGATAAGCAAACCCGATCGGTCAGCATGAACACCGTACTTTGACGTCCATACAACGTTTCGATGACGCAGTTCACGCAACGCACGATCCTGCCGAGTTCTTTCCATCCATCCTGGCAGGCAGGCAGGCGGTGCTTCACGTCCCCGAGGAGGTCCAAGCTAATATGGCGTCCCAATGGTTGTACGATATCAGCAAGGCTATTATGACAACCAACGTCGTTAAGATTCGAACCTGTCGAAAAGATTTCGTCAGTGCAGACTATCACTGTTGCAACACCATTTTTTTTCTGCCGCCGCCGATGCAACACTTGTACTTTCAACAGCTATTAGTTTCCGATGTTTGTTTAACCAATACCAAACTGAAAAAGAAATTTGCATGGAGTCCAAACGTACTGTTCTTTTATTTGCAGCACATGAACATACGAGCGCATTCATTTTCTTTAGGCGGGCAAACGGGATGTGAGAATGTTGCGGGTCTGGTGTCCATTCATTTTCACAAACGCAAGGCCTCGTGGTTTAACCGCAGTGCTGAAAATCAACACCGACGCCATAGAAAAGAAATTACGTCAAACAACCTGTTTGAAAGGGGATAACGCACAATGTCCATGTGGTTTTTAATGAATGACGCCGCAAATAATTCCGCACGTAACGAACATATGAGAATAAAGGCAACTGCGGTTGTTCCGCATTGTTCGTGCCAGGAGCTTTTGTAAATAGAATAATAAACTAATATTACTGCCGACCAGACAGCTGTTGTGAGTATGAACGCAAGAAGGGGATCGCCAACGCTGAAATTTGCGGAAAATCGGGCTAAATTTTATTCCATGATTTGCTTTTTGGGAACAGGCATGAATGAGCAACTAAAAATGACAGGGATGTCTCCATGTTTTGACAAGCGCGTACAACAGTAATTCACCATTTCTGCGCCGAGCTTGAGAAAAATTGGTCAAAATCCCTTAACGCCGGGCAATCTATCGCCGAACAGTTTGTCTCATAACAGGTTTGGTTGTGAGAATTCATGAATACATTGGCGTGCATCGAAAATCACTGACACGAGAAATTGACACACTACTAGAAAAATTCCTCTGACTGTATTTAAACCGGCAAATGAGGCAAAAATACAAGGTTTTATCACCGCACCAGCGCTATCATTGCAATGGGTGTTTTTTTGCATTAAAACAGGGGTTAGGGACCTGAGGCAAGTGGGCCATATGTGGCCCGCATTGAACATCTAATATGGCCCGTAACATAATCTTTTCACCGAAACCAGAAGACAACATCGCGGCAAAACGAAACTCCATGCGAAGTACATGATTAGACAGCAAGTCAAAAAGAATCTCTCTCACTTCTCATAGTTTTCTTTCATTATTTTTAGGAGGAAAATGGTTGGATTTTGAGATAAACGTGATTGTTCTTTCGCGGCCCGCCAACGACATTCCACAAATCAAGCGGCCCATGATCATAAATAGGTCCCACACCACAACCTGACACAACTTTGCAGCTTTCACGTTTCCGGTACGTCACCGTGTTGTACATCGAGCACACTTGTGCTCGTGTCACCGTTGTACGAACATCAGCAAAATTATAAACATTTTGCTGCATAGTTTTCCTACCGCCGTTTCAGCAGTGTTCGCTCAAACGGCTTCGTATGACGAAAACCCGGCACTTGCTGGTGTAACAAACAAAAAAATCAACGACGAACAGAAACGTAACTTACGGGAGTTTTGGTAAGTGGTGTGATCATCCCTGACGCAGTCGATACAAAGACAAGGATCACAGCCAATACGGATAAGAGGAGATTGATGAGCTTGCCGAGAAGCGCACGGGCGTTGGCGTTCTCCAAGCCTTCCACAGCGACCATTTGCTGCTGCTGCATCTCCATCTTGGCCAAACGTGTCTGGCAGTTTTCCAACGCTTCCTGAAATAAAGGAGCTATGTTTGGTCTCGTAAAAGCACAGTGAAGTCAGTCTGGAGTGCAGGACACCATTCGCTGCATCATGAACATACCAGATCAGAGCAATCTTTCTCTGCTTTGAAAAGGTTTGACATGTTTTTTAAATTCTGTCAGGAAATCTGGACTTTCTTTTGTTTTACGCAGACTAATAATTGCCCACTAAACTGTCGTTGGCTGCGAACAGACGAAAATATATATCAGTAGCTTGACTTGACCCCGCCGCCATTTGCTCGTTGAAAGTTGCAGTTAAATGTGCAAACCATTTTTGAAAAGAACCTTCAGAGCCTGTCATCCTTATAATAACGAGCCACAACACAAACGTAGTGCTACTGAATAAAAGGCTATAAATACAAGTACTTTCCGCGAGGTGCAACCTACGGCAAATGTTTTGACTTGTAGGAGCACATGCAATAAGAGGGTCGGTCTCGCGCATAGCTTTACAACAGCGGTTCTCAACCTTTTTTGACCCGCGGACCATCTTTTAACAAAAAATATCCGATGGACCACTACGGTATTCTGGCACCCCATAAACAACTAGTCGAAACTGGATTGCACATTGGTGAGTGAACGTTTTATCAAGGATTTATGGAACTCTGTGTGGACCACCAGTGATCCAACTAGACCAAGTTGAGAATCACTTCTTTACAACGAAACTAGCGAGTAGATGACAAACACAGGCACTTATATGGTTGCCGGTAACTAGCGCAGTTTACTGGGGATTTGTGCGGCGAGCTTAAATCAACAATTCCGTTGATTTTGGCACTACACGGCTGACTGGCGAAAAAGCACACCTGCATATCTCTGGCCCGCGCTCGAGCGTGGTATTCCACTTTCTCTTCCATGCTCGACAGTTCCTGTTTAAGCACGGCAACCTCGTGCTGGTGAAGTTCGGTCAAGTTGTTGAGCTGCGTCTCGAGGTTTTCGCACCTGATCGATCATCCAAAGGCATTGTGACAATCACGTCGTTGCGATAAGACACGAGAAGCCAATTTATGGAACAATGTTGATATCCGTGCTTTCCACGTTTCGTTAAATTTTAAGCTGGCGAGTGGCAGCAGCCCGATGTTTGCCAGGTATGTGAGCTTTGTCATGCTGCAGCGATACACAAAGCGCTTTCTGCCTTCGGCAGTCAATTGTCTTGCTGACTGCACTCTACTTTTTACAGAAATGTTTTCAACATTCTTGTTTTAAAACTAACCAACAAATTCGCGACTCTAGTCGATAACTGCTATGACGGCTGGCAAACGGCGAATTTCTGGAACGACACGCCATGAGCAGTTAACACTCACCTGTAACGTTCCTCGTGCAATGAACTCGTCAGCATGTTGATTTCGTCACGCGCTTGTGTCTTCCACGACTGCCACTCGGACTCGCACTGCGAATGGACTTTTTCCAGCTCCTGGAAAATCCGTATTTGCAGATTAAGCGGAGTAAACGCTCGCGGAAAGGAAATAGGAGTGCAACTGGTTGGTGAAGGCAATCAAATTAGTGTTGGTATCTATTTCGCATAAAAGTGTGAGGGAAGAATAGCTTTGAAAAAGCATTGATAGATGGTACATATATCGGTGGTGCATTGTTCAGTTCAGATATATTGTGCAGTTGCTACTTTAAGGATTCAACACACCATTAACGCAAGGATTTCTATGATTGAGCTGGTGACTTTGACTGTAAGACAAGATTGCTTCGGTGAAAGCAGGGTGGCGCATATATTAGCATAGGAATAGGTACCAGCAAAAAAATTCCTAGAAACAACATTCTTCAGTATATTCTGCTTCTCGAGACTCTTTCAAACATTCCGAACAGGATCAAAACTGAATGCCTGGCCATCTCTTTGACGTGAAGCCGAGTTGCCGTATTGGCGGCTTTTCTGATTGTCTGCGCTGCTTTGAATCTTAAAACATATGAAGTTGCGTTTTCTGACGGTGGCGGGTGAATGATTTCTGCCTGGTTTAAAATTCAGCAAAATCACGTCTTTAGTTTTTTATCTACAAAAAGTTTTTGTGTCTAAAAATAAGCCATTTCTGAAAAACGCAGATTTTACTGATTTTTTCGGGGAATTTATCTAGAAGCATGTCAATGGTCCAAGCGTTTTTCTATGTATTACGAATCAAAAGCGCAGCTTGCGGTGCATGGGAAGAAGTACGAGGCCTGCTCTGATGACTAAGCTCAAGAAAAGTTTGACAGTTTGCATTCATCACTTTGGCTTTGAAGCTGTTTGCAAATGATAGAAAGGATGTGTAATGAAAAGCCATTGTCCTTTGTGGCAACAAGCGGCCATTTTTCTACTCTACAAGTCTTTAGTCCAGTAACGATGTGGAAGGTCTGTTGCAGTGACTCGGTGCAGAAGTAGTGCCATTGTTGATAAACAACAGGTTAAGACATAGTTTATTTTAGACGTGCTGCGGTTGTGATTTGGCTGCTTCAGCGAAAATAACCTGGTAACACTGGTATGAACAGGCAACGTCAATCATAGCCCCGCTTTGCCGATCGGAAAATATCGTCCGCGCAACTATCTCTTAATAGTAGCAGTGATTTTGCAGCAAGAACTGACTCATGTTTGCGGTGTTACGCTTTCTGAAGTCAGAACTCCGTTTAAGGCAACGTTAGGCGAGTTTATTATTACGGTGTCTATCTGGCTTGAACAACAAATTACAGGTGAAAACGGATCTTTATCTATCACCAGTAGTAATTAACTTTCATGTTTGAAAAAACAAGCTACGTGGTATTATATCAGGATGCTTTGTAATTGTTGCATCACGATGCTCACGAAAATGTATTGTCGCAATACTGCGCACACAGCAGTCTGCATCACAGAGGGAAGCTAAATCCTGTGACTGATTTGACCTTGTTGTGGTTTCATTTTGTCTTATTATTTTGCTGTGATAACATCACACATTCAATACACTGCTGAGCGTTCAAAGACAATGGACCGGCAGCAGTGAAAATCTAACGTCGGCACGTTAATAAATTCTTCGATTAGCTTTAGACTCTATGATAAGGTCCCGTAAACAATATGGATAAATATACAAACACCATGCCGATCTTCATTCTGCAGAAGAGCGTTAATATGTGATGTCAGAATTACTTTACTGATTGCTTACATGAAAAATAATGGATTCTTAACCGCTGTAGCAAATGAGCGGTGAGCAGTAGGTGAAAACAAGTCGTCTGTCCTGCCAATCGACTGTGCATAAGACTACACTCCGGTTCCAACATAACTTGTGACTAAAGAATCGCGGCGTCCACAACATTACGACCTCCCAACCCGGGATTTACAGTATCCATCTATATTCTGTATTAGCTACAATTGCTCTGTTTTTTTTAGTTGAATATGCTCGGAATTGACGCAGGACACGAATGTATGAACCTCGTCGGTGAAACAAAATAATCGAAAATTTTCGAGTTTGTTGGTGATCGCCTGCTTTAAAGCGGCTTTTGGGAGAATTTGTTATGCGTGCACATAGCGCATTAAGCACTGCTTTAAAACCGTTCAGTCCTAAGTGACTAATCAAATGCACATCAGTGGGAAAAGTCGAGCAGCGCTGCTTTCACTAACCGATTGTGCGAGACTACTAAGATAACACAAAACTAAGCCATCACTACCAACTTTCAAGTCTGTGACCTGCTTTTTATTTTCCATTTTCTTATCTGGTGACTGCACTAAAATTTTCTCCAAGAAGCATTTGTCAAGCAAGGAGGCTCTCGCTATACTAATATCCGTAATTTTCTAATGCAAAATATTTCGCATGAAGTTCTAGGGGAAAAGCGAAACATGATTTCACCACTATCCACAGCGTGAATACCAACCCCAAGGTCAGATCGCAAGGTTAAGAGCTGTTCCGTGACGACTTGCAGCTGCTGTGGAGTTACACCTCGCGTCGCCATCCCAGTTGGACTGTCTGAACCAACAGGCTGGATAGAAAGGTGCTGCAACTGGTTGTTCGCGTCCAGGTTGTGATGACTGCCTGAACCACCGAATATGTCAGCAGACTCTGACGTAGAACTGATGTCATCAGCGCTGCCGTACTGAGCCAAGACGTAATCTGCACAGCAAATGGAAATCTAGATGATGAACACTGTGGTCTCTTCAAGGGCACCGTATTTTTCCCGATGCCGTTTCTGTGCGCGTTACAACACAACAACAGCATACAGTCAAGGACCAGAGGTTTTCATCCGGCCCCAGTCCAGGAATCACATTTTTCCATAGTCATTAAGTAGCGACCCACTTTTGTAGATAAAATCAAACAAATTTATTTCTTGCGAACAAATAGCGGTATATAGGCAAGGAACTAGTGTTACATAGGCAAACGGAAAATGCTATATAGACAAGAGACTAGTGTTATACAGGCAAACGAATAGCGCTCTATTGACAAGGGACTAAGTGTTAGGCAAAGGAATAGTGTTATAAAGGCAAACAAACAGGGCTAGATAGGCATAGGAATAGTGCTTCAAAGCAAGCGAATACTGTTCTATAAGCAAACGAATAGCGTTGCATAGGCAAACGAATGTTTATATATAGGCAATCCAATAGTGCAAACAGTGGCGATGATGTTGCGCGCGTCTTTCTCTGTCTTCATTTTTTGAGAGAAAAAGAACACAATATCAGATGAGCATAAATCACTAAGTTTTTTCAAAATTTATTTGTTTTATACAAGATGTGCACTAGCTGAGAATCGCCGCTCTAGGAAACTGACCGTCTTGGTTCTCCTCTTCGTCTCTGATGCTGTTCAAATTGTCTGCGCTTCCGAACCTGCTTTTCAACTTCGTGGCAAAGTCCTTCGGTTTGGATACGATCGCTCCTGCAGCATTCTGGGTCGCCTGTGAGAAGATGTACGACAGCGGTGCAAACGAGGACAAGTATTAGCGCGAGGTCACTCGGGGTGGTTACGAATTGATACCAAGCTTTTTCCTGCTGGTTTAAGGGAGTCGATGTACTCAACTGCAGTTCTTTGGCTAAACTGGTATTTTTGTAACTTTTTTTCAGGGAAATGAAGAACATGTCCATTGATTTAAAACTGCTGGACTATACAATTACATTATCTACTAACTTCGAAGACATCATTGGACAAAAATGTCGTGCGAAGTAGAAATAAAAAGTATGGAAACGTTGCTGCCCAAAAATTCACATGCAGTTTCGTTTCAGTACATTCTTTTACCGATCTGTCAAACGAATTGTAGTTGAATGGAGTATTTTGCTTTTTATGATGACGATCTCTAAAACGAAGCAGGATGACTCCGTGTAGGTTTTAAAATGTGCTGGTTGAAATGGAACGCAATAAATTCGGTCGAAGCAGATAGTTTTCTTCGTTGCGCAGTCTCATGAAAATGTGGATAAAGCAGTGAGGCCCTCGTTTTTCTGGAGCTTGAAACATGATACCTGATAAAGTTTGCTCGTCTAGACAGTGTCTCCGTTTTCACTTGTTACGAATTGAAATTTGCGACTGTTTATTAAACGTTTGGATATTAAACCGGTAGTTCATTGAGGACTCAATTACAAAAAAAACGCTTCATTATGACCATTTCAGGAACGTATCCGTACAAACATTCATAAACATACTTTTCGTAACATTCCAAAATTCAAAGTGTCTGAAACATGTGTGGTTCTACAATAATCAGCAATTTATCAACTCAACCTTGCCACAAAAAGGTGTTTTTTGACATAAACATTTCTTAACTTGGTAAATAACAACAGCGTGTATCATCGTTCAACAATTCTCTGGCGGCAAATATCAATCAGGATGTGCATGGAAATGCCACAACAACCGTTTGTTTGTCAGCAGCCCACCATTAACATCAAAAAACTTTATCGACCATGTTACAACTTCCGCTACCACGCACGGTGCTACAAGGAAAAAACAGCTTGTTTGTGGTGACTAACGCAGTTTTGTGTTGACGGATAACTCCCGATAAAATTTTGTGAGATGAGAGCGGTGGTCACAGCGCAAAAAACATCGCGGCAGTAAGACCGGTTACATTTTAGGACTTCGGATGGGTGGTGAATAACCGAGAATAAAACGGTTTAAAACTAATTCTGCATGAGTTACTTGCGTGGGAGCAACATAAGGCTGGATCACACTTCAGTTGACGAATACTGACACGCCCAGTCGCGTGCAGGAGCTGTTTTCGGACTACACTCCTACTCCAATAGGATGCGCCTACGTCACGAGAACTGGTCGTTAGGACTGATGTAAGTGAACAGAGAGGATGGTGCTTTCATTGACTTAATAGGGAAAACATTTTCTGCACAAATGTGCTTACCGTGGCGTAGTTCTTTTACATGAACTTTTTCTCAAAGCTTGAACAAAACAAAAAACAAAATAGCATTCATCCTACACAGACTATAAGACCACAAGCGAATTCTATTTTTCAACGTGGAACAGAAAGCTCTGGCACCAATCTTGTATTTCGGATGAGCTTGGTCGATAGGTGTGCTTGAAACAGACTTTTAAAGAAGTGAGCGAACTTGCGCATCACTAGGCAACATAAACAAACACGACCTCTCAGGTGATTCTCAACAGGACGAATGTGAGGTATTTCAATACCTCAACGCCTTTAACTGGATTTTCGTAGATCTAGTTAAGATATCTTAACGCTAACAATTTCAACTTCTACACGTCGTCATTCTTACTGTCTGAAACAACAAATGAAGAAACTACTTTGTTCAAAGTTTCTGTTAGCACGACAGTTTAAGGAAGTGCTATAGCCTTACAGAATGCTAAACACGTTTTACACCCAAGACGGCTAATAGTTTAGTTATGCAATTATTCCACTAAAATAAACATTTTCCATCAAAAGTAACTTCGTCTAAGGAAGGTCTGCAACTCAAATGTGACTCAAAGTCCTTCGCAACTTCTTTCACTCAGCTTTTTCACATAACATATTCGTAGCAGGACATTTGTTACTGTTTCACGTTTGCGTGGAACGTCGCTGATGAATCAGCAACACACGACGCCATTTACGTGCACATTTTATTTTGTAGTCTTTTGTGGCGGATGTGAATGTCATGCATTCAATAAATTGTTGTTTGCAACCGGAGAGTGCCGCAAAATTTAACACGTGTTTCATCAGCAAACCCTCTTTGCTTTGAAGCTGTTTGAAATGTCAAGATAATAAAAACAGGGCAAGGAGACCGCACCTCTCGAAGGTTGGCGCCTAAATCTCGTAGTGTACTTCGACTCTGTCTTCCGCCGTTGCTCTCCAGTTCCTTCAACCGCCGGTGATACGAGTCCAACTTCTTCTGCATCTGTTCACGGCAGAAAATGTTAACGCACGTACAGAGTATCTGGATCCAGACAATGTATGGATAGCGCCAATTAACTGCGAGTGCTGACAACGGTCCGCTTTTCCGAAGGCACGTGGTTGACCGAATCAACACAAAAGGATCAGTAGTTTTGGATTTATGTGACATTAATAGCGGTCCCAAGTAATAAGCAAGCCGTCGCTGCAGTCACCATGCTAAATGGCTCAAGGGCCATTAGCCATTTCCGTACCTGGATAAAGCCGCTAATCGATTGACGGCATTGTCCCCGAAACATGCCAGAACTTCAACGCAGTTGCTGCACATCAATTCCAATAAAACGTTTTATGTTCGGGACCATGTTATATAAGTTAATGTTACTTGTCATACAGCGCAAAAAGATGCAAGCAAATCTACAGTTATGTGGCAGTAAGGGTCACAAGGCTGAATGCTCACTTTCTGCCGTTACCTTTGGTCCGGAGGAAGCTTATGGCCCAGGCATAATCACATGTAATGCTATTATCAAAAATTGGCTTTCGACCAATTCCGAAGAAGTGGAAATCTTAAGGTGGAAACCCATCACACAGAAAGTAAACGATTGCTTAAAATTGTAGCTTGAAATTTTTCAGCTATGGGTTTGGCGGTGAACAAAGCTTTTGTGCACTAAAAGCTTTGCTGTCGAAAGAGGCGGTGTTTGGCGGAGCCAGCCAGCTGGCTGAAACACTGGATATTGACTGTGGACAAGATGTAAAATATTTACCTATTTCATGCTGTAATGCACCATGTCATTATATTTTGCATCAGCATAGTGATTTTATGCAGAGTCAGTTTGGCATATCCCTAGGTTGTAGCTGGAAGAATAACAGCTAAAATCATCTTCGTCACTGAAGCTCTGCTGGTTGTAGGCAAAGGAAAAAAACGACATAGACAGATGTGTGAGTCTTATAATCTTATGAGCAATTTTTCGAGTGTTGGTCAACGTAAGCCTACAGGAACGGAAATGTGTCAACGCAGACGACTTATGCTTGGCAGCGCAAAGCCGTTTTTTCTTACACGGAGAGAACCATAATCATTTTACTAAAATAACATGGCAGCGAAAGCACAGCAGTGCTATCTATTCAATTAAACGATTGTCCAGAATGAAATCAGCAGCTTCTCAAAGACATACGCCAATTCAGAACCATCAGGCAGTTGGGAGGTATTTATGTATTACAATTACTGCCGTGTTGTTAGAACGGACGAAGTGGCCTATTTTTTGTTCTACAATGAAAAAGACTTGGAGAATGTCAAAGCAATGACGTCCACGCAATTACGAAATAGTAATAAACTTAAGAGGTATATTTAATAATGGGCAGCAAAGCAACAGACGCTGTGCCACAACGCTGGCGTCATGCTCGGGTGCAACGAAAAAATACAACATTGCGGTGCGTGTAAAAACAACCCAGACGAAAACCTTCCAACAAGGCATTAACGAATTTGGCAGTGGATCCGCTGATGAAAACACTGAAGCCAGGACCTGCAGTTTTTGCTTGATTTCTGAAAATATATGGCTTGCACGACTCTTCTACGCAGTATACATTGGATCTGGAAACACTGACGTCGACAGAGTTGGCATCACTGACTGTGGTAACTTGTCGTCGTATCCTCTGACAACTAGTTTCCAAACCAGACCATTTTCAGCCTCTAAAAGGCAGTTTAGTGGGACGAGATGCAGTGTTAAAACTGAAATGCACAAGTGCTCATGTATGCGTTCTCAACATTTACCTTCTATAAGCTCCATGTTGTCACGTGTTTGAAGAAACCGACAGGTTGCGCAATAACTGAGTGTTTATATGCAAGTGTAACACGTGTTCCTCCCGGTGCCAACACTCACAGTTGCACAGGGCTGCCGATGGAACGTGAATGGAGCTAACTATACAACTTAGCTGAACGCGGGGTCAATATGCACTCGTGGGACTGCGCGAGTAGCCAATTCTTATCCTTGATAAGGCCTTGCAGATGGCGCAACTTCGTTGCAATTGCTAAAATGCATTAATANTGAANTGGCAATCAAACTTGCTACATCTGTGAACGTTCAAGTTATATGCAACCGTGTGCATAGATCGATACAGAACAACCGATTTGATAAAACTAAGATAACCTTGAAAAAAGAAACGAAACGATTTGGTGTCCTCCGTGTAGTTCGGCAAGGAAGCGCCAGAATGGCAATACTCGGGCGAGGCAGATAGGACGTTAAGTCTAAATTAATGAAACAATGCTGAGCCGCTTAGGCAACTACTTTAAAATCACGGCCGTTTACCACACGCAGGTCGGCAAAACATCTATTGCCAGGAAATGTTGCAGCAACAACAAGTTTTGCAATTTGCACGACGCGACGCATTTGTCAGTGCTGTCGTACAAGCGTACGAACGCTGCACATGGCGATGACATATGGAAAGCTCAAATCTCGGACGTTAGCAAGCGAAAAGCGAACTATATGGCGGCCGTCGGAGAGGTCGCGCAGCTGTTTCGATTAATTCGGTAGCACTGGAACCGTCAAACAACATTCGATTTCTGCTTGTATATTCTGAACTGCGCAAACGCAACTCCTGTAAGAAATTAGTTGTCCCCAAAAGGACAAAATCAATTACGGTCAACTGTTTGATACTGCTGCAAAAACATTGCATTTGCAACGCGGATAACTGACAACATAACCATGACCATTGAATACTGATACCATTTGCAGGCCAAAGAACGAAGACGAGTCAACTGACCAGCTCGACAGTTGATTTGATACATCTATTGCATGGCAGGGAAAAGCTTTCAACTTCATGCAAGGAAACGTTGCAACAGAAAGGGCAAGTTCAGCAGCAGTTCGCTTTAAAGAAAGCTTGTATCACCTAAATGAATGCTTGCGAACAATTTTCAAGCAAATTTAGATTTCTTCGAACGTCTGATGAAGTCAAACTCATGCTTAAATTAAGAACGAATCAAAGTACAGTTGACGACTGACTGTTTTAATTATTTATCATAAAATGCATCTATATTGGTTGAAGAAAGAGTGATAAAATGTCGTCCAGTAACGCCCCCAATAGGTTCTGTTTCACAAAGCGCTATGGCACATTCGAATAAATTCCCTCAGCCGGATGCACAGTGATGCAAAACCTAGAAAAGTACAAAGCAGTAGAAACTCTGTCAGTAATCTGCAGAAAAGCAGCCATTGAAAAGAACTCCAACAAAACCATAAGTAAAAAGTGGGGAGTAACAGGAAAAACAATTACCGCGTAATCACGGAGGCCAGAAAATTGGGAAGAAAATCTACAAACACCTTAGACTGCAATAATGCGACGGTAACCAGCAGTGATTGAAACAAAACTGTCGCATCGTTTTCGATTTGCCATTTCGTCTTGCGCGGTACCTGGACCATTGCGAGAAACTCAGTAACGCAATTTCAAACAAAACAAACTTAGTCTTTGCAGTAATTGAGAGATTTGAATAAATACGAAATGGTTGCGGTTACTGGGGCAACCACAGTGGGACAGCAACAAGGGAAATGCTTTGCCCTGTGAATCACTAGTTTCTCAACTAACTTATCTGTGAAGAATGTATTTGATTGCTAGTTTTGAAAATACAACAAGGTAGGTAGTCAGTAATTTGAGAAATCGGATGTTACGGTTTTACTGATTTTTAACTTCGTCACGTGAACTGCCATTATTAATTTCGTGAAAATAAGGCTTTTTCGATCGGTTCAGCATTAAAGCTGGTGGTAATGGCAAAGCAAAAAATTAAAACAATTTATGCAAAAAGCAACAACATAAAATTACGCAAAAACATGAATGCGAAAAGGAAACAGAGTGACATTCGGTAAGCTGGAATGGCAAGAGCGCCTGTTAAGATATTGCGCAGTTACAGCTGCGGAAATGAGTGAAGTCGCGCTTTTTTCAGCAGGTAACGAACAAAGCTTTCACAAAACTATTTTTAACGAACACGTGTGTTGGTGATGCATCATCTAACACTGCAATTCGTGGTGACAAACTGGTTATCGTCATCTTTTGTTAAGAGAAAGGCTGATGCCGTTACGGCGTGGATAACCTAGTGCTGAGAAATGTCATCATTCACATGAATTTTAATGCAACTGGATTCACAATCTCATTCAAAACATTTTTAACCACTTACTTCCCCCTATGCATCATAACATTACTCTATGATGCAACAATGCTGCCATTTACCAGATCTTTCTACAATAGGTAGACATCTGGGACGTTGCCACTCGCCATTTGTAGTGTTTCACATTATTAGATATGCTACGAACCGGGATGGACTTGGATGTGGAGTTATAACAAAATTTAGGCTAAAGATAGGTTTCAATTTCAAATGACATCTTCGAAATTGGCACGTGGAATCTAACAATCGGCTAATCAAGGCTCCCCTGCATGGTACACACCTACATTATGATGGCTATCGCTTGTCGTCCAGATGAGCTCGTCACTCGGCAGAAATAAACGGTAATCATTGCATAGTGATGAGCAAATCGTGGCCGTCGAAACTTTGTTGGAAATGGCCTGCAAAGCTCAAACGAACGGCCGTCCTTCGAAAAAAAGCGAAATCTCATTGGGCAACGAGGATGCTGGTAATGATTATGAAGAGTGGACACAAATCCTTGGAATGACGATTTCGTGAAAACCTTTTTATACAGGCCGTTAGTTCTCCACCATTACGAAACGTCGCGGAAAAGCGGGAGAAGGCACGTTCTGGCTCGGCCGGATGCACTAAGGTCAACAATGGTCCGTTAAAATGCCCGCGGGCCATATAAAAATCTCCCGCGTATTAACGATCGATTGGGTGACACCAGACGCAAATTAAAAACTTTATCTTGTGCGTTTTACTCATGAAGGATTCTAACCAAGCCGCTGAGATCATTATCTGCCTAAAACTGCTACGGATCGATTTACTTTTTCCAGACATTCGAAGCTGTCGCTCTTCTGTTCGCTTCAAGGAAGCAAACAGTTGAGGTAGTAACGGTTACCAGTTACAACAGCGACCATACGCTGCAAGCACTTTGCGCTAACCACCTAGCTTTGAAGTTTTGTAAATGATCAAATCACTTTTCAAACATGTCTTTGAACAAAAACATGGAATGTTCAGAAAAATCAGCGCAACGCCATTAAGTGTCTTGTAATTTGCTGCGCAAAAAACATTCGGGATTGTTCAGCAAATTAGAGGTAAAAAAACAACTCTGTGGAAACCCAACTTTTCAGTATTGGTTAACGCTTTTAATTATTTGTGCAGTTCTTTGACAAGATTTTATTCGAATATTTTCTCTCGGTAAAACTGTTTGCAATACATTTATTTTCAAAAATTGTTTGTGAAAGTTATTCTCTAAAGAACTTTTGTTAAAAAAGATACTTCCAAAAATTTTTTGTAAACTTCACTGCTACGCCATTGAAATCCAACCTTGTGGTTGTTGTGTCATCTACTTGTCGTTAATTTGAACAAAAGTAGAAAAATAAACGAATTAAAAAAGTTTACATGAGTATAAGTAGCATCGCTAAAACCTTCATATAAAGCATGCGGAAATTCGGGTGGAGCACGTTTTGCTAACTTTACTTCAACTTAATCGATGCAACTGCTGTGTTTACGTAACACGAGGTTTGAGAGTGTGAGATTTCTCACTGCATGCTTCGCACTATCCACAAAATGGTAGACCTAGGCCGCGGTTACAGTTAAAACAAGATCGTCTTCAGCGCATATCCAAATTACAGCTATGTTAGAACTAGACCAGTGGTTCCCAACCTTTTTTATGTCGTGGCCCACCATCACAGAATAGAAAACGCTACTCTGTCTTCATTTAGGCACAAATACGAGCAAACAAAATTTGTGCTTTACGATAATACATCAAATTTTATTCAATTTTAGCATCAGCAACGCAAAGCAGACCGCGAGATTAACCTCATTGCGATTTTTGTTCTTGCGTGACGTTTTCGACAAGATTGTGAATTCTTGACTGCGTTGTGGAATGAGTGCATCTGAGATTGTCTTCTGGCGTAAAGTTGAATCGGTTTCGATATTTTGCTTTCGCGTGCAGAAGGGTAGAGAATACAGATTCACATAAATGTGTCCCGAGGAAGAGAAGTAACTATCGGAGAGCTTCTTTTCAAACATTTGGATAAACGTCAGACACCTTCAGCCAAAAATCACAAATTTTATTAGTTTAGAACACGTATTTGGCCCCAGACTTGTTCCGAAGGTCGATGAGTTCATCTTTCGTGCAATCCGCAACATTCTCGACTGGAACAACAAAACAATTTTTCACCAAATCCAAGTTTGATTTGATGATTTCGGGAAAGTACAGCACAAATTCCTTACGAAGTCCTCCAAGGCGTTGAACAACTTTCGATGCTGTACCAACATTCACTTCATAACCAGCCGCTGTGGCAAGATCTCGAACAAGCAAAATTTCCTGCTTGAGCTTTTCGCTTCCAATTGTCAAGTTTTTTCACGAATGCGCTGAGGTGTCAGTGAAATCGACGATTGTCCTTCCACTTTTTTGTAGTTTCAGATTAACTTTATTGAGTTGTTGAAATATGTCAGCAAGATATGCCAGGCGGGAAATAAAATGGTTATTGTCGTGATTGGATACCATTTCGTTTTTTCCTTGATCGTTGAGTATTGATTTTAATTCTTATCCTGCTAAGTTGCATACTGTTCGATGCGTGCATCTGAACTTACTGTTATGCATAATAAATCTAGCCTGATATGTTTGGAAATTTAAAACACACAGATAGATAGAAAGCTTGACAGAAAACCGGTTTACCGACAATGCGTCGTCAGCGATGTTTCAGGTTCACGAGGGGTGCTTCTCATCATCACTCAGTGAATTTAAACATACCAAAATGCGAAATGGCGCCATGGCCCACCTAAAAACCGCCTGTGGCCCACCGGTTGGGAACCACTGGTCTAAGAGCTACAGTGGCTTACACAAGATCCCGGCAGGTGAAAAATATGACCGCAAAAGACAGTAAAGGCCGATGATCATCAATAATACAAGACACTTGCGATGGCATTGCAACCGACTTAGACAATTCCTAGTTATATGGCAATCTTTCCCGATATAAAAGTCAAAAAATTGGCTAACATTAAAGTTACGGCAGGATTATTACTAAAACTTAAATTTAACAAGACTCGATTTTTGGGTACACGTCCTTTCTACAAATATTCTTTCGAAAAATGAATCATGTTTACGCTACTCCAAAACAAACATGTACAAGTAAGTGAGTTGGAGTAACCGGCTTAGTAGATCTTGAAGAGATGTACTTTAACTGCCTATTTGGACATCAAATAAGCAGAAAAGTACAGCAACCATATTGCAGTAGACTATGTGGTTCACAGTAAATACATTTTTATCGCAACCCACGCTGGGTTGCTTGGAGAGTCAGCGCTGGGGAAAACAGGGGAAAAACATTGTCAGAGGGAAAGAAGTACCTTGTTAGTGGTAAGGGAACCTTACGGATCACAAAACCGAAACCAGTTTTGTTATCACACGCAGCAAGTTGAAGTTGAGTGGCACAAATTGTATAATGCATCTTGTGAAATTTAAGTGACAGAAGCAAATGGAGGAAGTATGGACTGCAAGTTACCACAGTTGCTATGGAACTGATCATCAGACAACAAAGGTGTCCGCTTGACTCAGTTGTCCAGTTGTCTGTTTCGCAATGGCGGTTTGGGAGAAGGGCAGAGAATAATGTGGCAACGGTGGTAGTTTCTGTCGCCTTGGCAATTTGTAAGGTAAAATGTTTGAGCAGCCCACTGTACCACCGGTCAAGTGTTAGCTCCATTGCGACTGGTAGTGGTTCCATTCTTGGTAGGGTCATATCGAAGTATAATAAGTATTGTATTGAGTAACGTCTTCACTCACACACACAAGGCGCTTGAATTTAAGCATGCATCGCAGTAACATGGAATACGCAAATACATGAAGGAAGACGAGGATACATGCACGGCGGTAGTAGAGAGTATACGTTTGATGGCGCAAATACATTTACTTTGATGAAACACAAGCTTTTGAGACGTGCGCATGAATGACATCATCATGCTTATTATAATGTAGTACTGCGATGACTTCCAAGTACATCGATTTATAAAATGCATGAGGGAGTGGGAGGCTGCGA
>JGI24159J19872_10003023_pt1 | contig 20594 bp, 11 predicted proteins | sample Ectturendosymbi4_FD_19872 | JGI IMG/M metagenome (IMG submission 19872) | reverse complement strand
CGATTTCGGCCTAAAAAACAGCAGTTTTCGGTTGCCTTACCAACGCCCTAGCTCCTCCGCCGATTGCGCTAGAGAGCTGTTCAAGGGCTCAGACGGATCGGCCAATCTAGTAGATTGCACTCGAAAAAATTTTTTGGTTGGGGGATGCGGATTTTTTTTGACTGACGTCATAAGTGAAGTAGTTTTAGGGTCATTTTGGCTCATGTTGCCTGGCCTGGGGCCCAACCGCTAGACCAAAGTGTTTTGCTGAAGTTTTCATTGGAAAGTAGGCTCAAGTCCGAGTCTTTTGAGCCTTTGATCGACTTTTTAGTGTTTCTGGTTCAAAAGTTATGATCTAAAATAAACAAATTAATTAATTATCTAATTAGCTAATTACTCAAATATTTTTACTAACTTACATCACACTTTTTGAACCCGAAACTCCAGTAGGTCATCCAAAGTATCAAAAGACTCGGATAGTAGCCTAGTTTCCAGTAAAAACTTCAGAGAAATATTACCAACCTAACGGTTGGCGCCCAGGGCCAGGCAAAGAGGGACAAGGTGGCCTAAAAGTCCTCCACTTATGACGTCACTCACAAAAAACCGCTCCCCCATAGAGTGCAGACTAGAAGACTTGCCGCATCTTTTGAGACTTTTATCAGGTCTGTAGAGCATACCAGACCAGAGAAATTCCTGCGCAAAGCCACATGCGTTTAGGTGTTTTTTTCCAAAAATCCCCGAAAGCAGCGGGACGTGCGCTGCATTTGCCAAATGTTTCTTGAGTATTTTACTAAATTTCCCTCCAAGTTGGATATATACTGTACATCTCTTTTAAGAATTGCAGCAAAATATTTAACAGATGTGAAGTCTTCTTGAGGCGCCAGCATTATATGTTCATTGTGAAATAGATTCCATTGTTTAAACCAAGTACCAACTTCAATCACAAGATGACATCACATGTGCGTGAATGGCTGAGTACCATAATTTCAACAAACCTGTGAAAAAAGTCATGGGCAAGGTTCTCATTGAAATTTGTGAATGTGGGTGATAAATAAAGCAAATTTGCTAAGATTATTTCTTGTATTGTTCTTGTGGTCTACCTTGTGACCGCAATGATTTACACTGATCTGAGAATAGTCAATGGCTTGAAAAGGTTGGGAAACACTGAACTAGAATCATGAAAAGTTGAAAACGCACAATTACCTTAAAGTATTTATGTGAACTTCAGCCCTATCAATAAAAAATTGTGGAACGCAACCTATGTTGAGTCATGATTGATCAGATATTATTTTTAATGTGGCAAAGTGCACTACAGGTAGGCTCTACCTCCCAGGTAGTACAGGGCAATGTGAAATACTTGCACACCAAACATGTTAAACTCAGAAATAAAATCTAAAGCTAAAGTTCAGTTTTTCGCAAACAGTTTCAAAATAGCATTTGGAGTGGGACTGTTCAAATCATTGCTTGCCCAATTTTGCTGGATTTAGTTGTGCCCCTCTTCCTTGTTTGTATGTCTTTGTAAAAGTCACATACAGTGGAGATGGTGCTTCTCTGCAAATTGTTGCAACCTCTTGGTTGGCATTGTGTTGAATGTGCAATTCACCATGAATGGGATGTGCATGAAGAGTAACACCCATATATATGTGTGGCCAGAACAAGCAATAATAGAGTGATCATGGGGTGATCTCTTCTTGCTTGCTGCTACAGTGTGATGCTTAGGTTTTTGCGTGGTAAGCAGAGGACTCCCTGTGAACAAATCAGGTTATGTGCTGAGGTAGTTGACTGTTTTACTTGGTTTTAGCAAGGTTGTGTAGTGAGACAAGGCCTTCAGCATGTGGCAAGAAATGTGCCTATGTCACGGTGACATAGACTTCCGTTTGCACAGAATCTTTATGGCAACTTGTAACTCAAATATTGTTAACTCACATGCTGCAACTCTGTTTCATATTCAACCTGTTGGACTACATTTGCCTTTAGTCAAATCTGATTGGTTGAAGTGATCATGTGACATGTACAATACACAAAGAGATCAGAATTTACGTTTAAGGTTTTGCTATTATGGTTTAGTTTACAGTTCACACAATGCAAACAAGAATCAGCTAACAGTTTGCCAGCACTGACACCTTGGCAATCCTTGTCCATCAGACAAAACTGTTACAGACATCACAATCAACTGAGCAAGTCATGCGTTCCAAACTTGTGATGTGACCAGCTCAACCAATCATGTTTGGCTGAAGGGAAAATATCTCCAGGAGTGTTTATTGAACACTGCTTGAATAATGAAAAAATATCGGTATTGGCATTGGTTATCAGCAATGAAAAAATGAAAACATCAATATTGGCCCAAAAAAAACTTATCGGTAGATCTCTAATGGTATATCCTAAGTACTGAAGAACTAACTCACATGGTCGTTATAATTAGTTTAGCAAAAAGACTAGAGTTACTGAAAAAGCTAGATGTTACTATGACGTAAGGATTGTACTTATCTGAAAGAAGAAGATACGTGCAGATACACTATAGCGACCACATGCTTAAACACCTTTTATGCGCAAAATGACATTGCGATCTATCTAAACACATCAATTGAACAAAAATATAAACGAACCAATAATGAACGTCTTGTGGTCGCTAGCAAAACCTACATACTTGCATCTCATGGTAATAGTTGAAAGTTCAAATGTGCTATTTTACCCATTGCATGCGCCCCTCTACAACTTCAGTGTTATTAGAATTACTAATATTTGAATGCAACATCAATTTCAGGTGTTACAAAATATCCTGGTTTGTTGTTTGAAAGAACCCAGGTTTTGGGTAGTAGAAAATAGCCAATAAAACCTGGATATTTGGTTTGGGAAAACCTGGTTAGGAAACAGTATTCAGAACAATGTCTTTGCACTTGTTAACATGTGTGTAAAAAGAACATGAAAAATTGGTGGGTGTGTGGCACTCCCAGATAAAATTTTGGGTATGTGCACATGCTCCCACAGCATTCAATTTTGATACTGCGCCTTATCCAGTGCACCTTATGTTCTGAAAAATATGATATATGTATACTAGGAATATGCCAGAGTTCTGTTCCACCCAAACCTGGTCCGTACAGGATTCTTCTGTCTCGATATGAAGTAATTCTGGCAGATTTTGAAATTTCTCTTTGTTACTTTCAATAGTTTTCCAAATACTGATGAATCTGGTTAATCACATGACAAGTTTGCCAAGCTTTTTATGCATTTGACTGGAATATACATTTATCTGTATCAGAAAAATATCTGCAAGGTAACTGCCTTACTCGACTCCTGTCCACTTGTTTGCTACCTGACACTGCTGATACCTGGTTTTCCTGCTATCCCCACTGGGACAGTTGGTTAATCGAATTCATGGCATGGTGGCTTTCCTCTGCGCAGTGCACTTTGTACTTCTTTGAAGTGAAATATGTGCATGAGCGTCAGCAGGGGGGGGGGGAAACAGACATTTCCCCCCCCTGGAAATTGGGACGAAGAAGCAAAAATTCTAATAAACCTGAAATCAGCCGCTTAATTCCAATTTATTTATTTAATTCTTGCAATGACAGTTTATTTGCTGATAAGACACTCACGCTGCACATGAGCCAGATTAACTGTTCTGTGTAATGCAGTGATGAGAGCTTGTGTCTGCTCCTTTCCCGGTAAAAGTAGGTTGCGAAGCTTTCGTGCAGATTGTTCTACTGTTGGTCTTTGTCGTGTAACAATAACATGGCTGCAAATCTTCAAAGTTTTACTTCAAGTTACGGTAGCAGGCGTTTTGCTACATGTGGCTGTTGAACGCAAACATCTTGGCAGGTAATGCAACGAGACAGTGACTGCTGATATCGGAAAGGCACGTAGTTTTATACTAAGTGTAAGGAAGCATCAGTAAACTCATAGCAAACGTTCCACAAGTTTCAAAAGTCTTGTTAGAATGAGACTGAGTGTGACCAATGTGCCTGAGTGAACAGCTTTTAATCAAACAATGCTTACGCAGGCTTTTTTTCACACAGTACATAAAAGTACGTGGCTTGTTAGAATACAACTAAGCAGGCTTGTGGGAATACGTCTTAATCGTTTATTACTTTGCAAAGAGTGAAAGCGTGGCTTCAATTGACAATGGCAGATAAACGCTTCCCTGGTGTATATATTACGAGTGTTCACCATGAAAAAATGAGCAAAGACAAACCAGGTTTTTTTTAGAGTGGTTGATCACTTTGGACGAGACCCCAGACATTTGCAGCTCTTGTTTTTAAGTGACACTGATAAGACTTGCTAGGTAAACCAAATTCAGCATGAAGACACCACAAGGATAACGTAGATGATCAGATTCAGCTGCGTCACCCTTGTGGTGTCTTCATGCTGAATTAAGGATATGTGCAGTCAACATCATCGCAATTTATGAAAGCAATACGTGGCAGGCTGGATTTGGATTAACAGCCAAACCTGGAGTTTTATAGGTAAAATAAAGTCATGATTTGTGGTTTCGTTAATGACCAACGCAATGCGTCATTGACAAGAAGTACCCCGCTTAGAAAATCTGTAGATAGCCATTTGCATAAATCAGGGTTGGGCAAATTACAGCCAGTGGGCAGCATTTTGTGCAGCCCGCGGGGCAGCCACATGTAGCCTACATAGATAGTATGTATTTCGAGTCTATGTTAAAGTAATTTTATTGATTAGAATTCGTGACATTTTATTCCGTCTATGTATACTACAGCATTGTCAATGTGAAATAGATCAATACAAAGATATAATAAAACTAATATTGTTGTTAATTCATATTTTAAAACGTAAATTGTAACTGAGGCAGCCAAATGTAACATATGCTAATCCCGCTAGCAATAAAGTTTTCAATCTGGTCCTTCGCAGAAAATATTTGCCCACCCCTGGTTTAAATTGTCGTGATATACCCTGGCTATTGCTACCCAGTCCCAACAAAGCGCATTATTTTACCTTTTGCCGTATTATGGCTGTCGGAAGGATTTTTTCCAGGGGAGGCCAATTGTGGAATTTCTCCATGAGTAGCCAAAAATATTTTTCCTATGGGGGCCAAAAGGGGTGAAATTTTGTTTTACCCACTCGAAACTAAAATACCAACCTTTTTTGCTATAAATGTAATAGGAAATTGTCAAATTTCAATATCCAGGGCCTTGGTCCTACCATCCCCCCTGCCGACGCCCATGAATATGGGGCATTATCTTTGGGGGGTAGAAAGGGTAAAGTGTTTTGTTAACTTCCATTTGCATTGCATCGTCAGCAATTTGAAAAATATGAGCAAAATGTCGATGTTTCCCTCCCTGGAAAATATTCTGCGGATGCCCATGAATATGCGATTAAGTGATACAAATCTACAAACAAAACCTTTTTCTATGCGACTATTCAGTTTTTGTGATTAAGTGTTATGCAATAAAGTGGTTTATGTGTTTAACTGGTATGTGATTAACCAGAGTTGTCTGCATCAGGTCACTTGTGTTATTGCAACATGGTTTACAGGACATTTTGTTGTAACATAGCAAGATTATTTTTTGAAAAACAGGTGAAACTTCACACCACAGAAATCAAAATACATGGTAAAAAATGTGTTGCACTGAAAATCTCTCAGTTGGAAGTCAGATTTCTGTATATGGTGAAATCTATTGCAACTAATGCTTCAAGTATTTTATAGTGTCATTTGGAAAAAGATTGCAGCTATAAATCAAGGAAGTATGATGTAATATTTCAGTTTTGGTTGGAATTCTGGTTAGATTTTTTCTTTGTGCTTTGCAAATTCTAGTTGCAGCAAAAAATCTTGGGTCTGTCTGAAAGTACAACCCTATTGTACACTTTTTGTTGTTGGCAATTAACAAAATGGACTGCAGCATTGCTAATTTAAATTGTACTTCAATTTACTTTTTGCACATGTGAGGTAACTTGTTTATACCAATGACTGAACAAAAGTTTTTCCTGGGCTTGGGGAAACAGTGTTGCACATGCACAAAGTGAACTGACTGTGTTTTGAGAATCAAGGCTATTACCATATTTTGTGGACCGTAAGGCACACTTGAAATCCTTCAATTTTTTTCAAAAATTGAAAGTGCGTTTCATAATGAGGTGTGCCTAGTGTATGAATCTGGTTGTGCTTTCTCACCTAAGACCAATTTTCTGTGGTAAATGGTGCTATTTGTTTAATTGCTAGTTGCGATTTTATGTAAACACACCATTGTGTTCCGTAATAAACCAACAACAATTGCAATGAGCAGCGCATGTGGTTCTGTGAGTAACTAGTACATACTTTAATGTTGAAGCACATATCGTATTACTCCTCGAGACTACTACACACAGAGCAATGTGTATTACATTGTGAGGCTCCTGATTACATTGGGCGCACACCAAATCAAACATGTGCACAGCTTTCAGTTTATTCTTTCTGTGGCTAGCAGATTAGGCATGTATGACAGATTGAATACCCTCGAATGTAATCTGCCATTTTGCGACTTATAATCTGGTGTGCCCTATGTATGAAAAAATAACAGCTAGCATTACAAAATTGAAAGTGTGCCTATGTTTTGTAAAGTACGGTAGATGTTAGGATGTAAGTAACAGGAGGATTAGGCTTTTTTGATAAATTTGTCAACTTTCATGACACTTAGCAGGGCTGTGGAGCTGGATCACGGAGCCGAAGCAATTTTAATTGATAGCTGTATCCGCAGCCAAAAGCCTTAGATCAGCTCTTCTCAACCGGTGGGCCGCGGCCCACTGGTGGGCCACGAAGCTCTTTCAGGTGGGCCACGAAATGTTCCAAGATAACGCAGTAATTACACCTAGTCGCAATAATTATGCCTAGTCATGAGTTCTGAAACAAATTTTTCGTGAAGTGGGCCCAAAATCAAAGTCTCTGCAAAAAGTGGACCGCGACATCAAAAAGGTTGAGAAGCACTGCTTTAGATGGTGGAGCCGGAGCCTGAAATTCGGTGTCTGGTTCCACAGCCTTAGTTTGTGGGCCAAGTGAGTTGTTCAAATAATACTCAATGAACTTAATCATTCTGGAGCTGAAGCCAAAAATTCTGAATACCTGGAGCCAGAGTCTGAATCTGTGGCACTACAGCTCTGCACAATAGCACAAGTTTTATGATTGCCTGAAATTTTGAAGGGATTGAATATGTATGATGTGTTGAACAGGTTTCTTTATGCTTGTTCACTTTTTTGTTTATCTTATAATAAAAATCCATGTCAGTATCTTTATGCAGATCACATGCGACCTCTGATGGATGATTCTGCCTCAAAATTTGTTGAGGAGATGTTCAACAAAATTGATAAAGCCAGAAAGACTCGGAAGCGAAAAGTATTGCCCCTTATATGGTTTGGATTTGTATCTTAAAATATTTTTTACTCCTTGAGATATTTTTGCTGTTGTCCAGCATAGGGACATTGCATTTATTTAGTGTTGTGAAAGCAATTAGTCTGGAGAGTTTTGCTTGGCTGAAAGTGCTACTCAGTCATACGAAGCTGTTTTGTTTACACTGTATTATCTCAAAAGTAAATGTCTGCTGGGTCAACACTAATGAATTTAATGAGGAAGTAAAGCAATAGGTGAATGTGGGTGTGGCATTGCCTGAATAGAGTCAACGTAATTCCAGCTGCAATGTGCTCCTCGAAACCCCTGTTATCCTGGTATATTTAAAACAGGTGCCTCATTGGTGGGTTGCCTGTAAATTTGTAACTGCTCAGCGTTGATTGCACCAATGATTGCAAAGCACCTTGCTGTTGATTTCTGAACTACCACATGTCTGCATCATTTACTTGCAGGAAATGGACAGTTCAATTAAGGAAGGTACAAAAAAAGTCAGACGATTTGAGGAACCTACTCCTCCAATACCTGTTGGGGAAGATAGCCCAGGGATGTTGACAACACAGCAGGTACAACAGTAGTAATTCAGTGTTCTCACACAGTATTGGAAGTATTGAAAAAGTATTGATTTGTCAAATTGGTTTTGAAGACCTTGAAAAAGTATTGAATTTGGCCAAAATGTACATAAAATAATGAAAAGGTGTGGATATTCCTAATTCAGCCATTTTTTATTCAAATTTTGTTCTTTACTGCTGATGACAGTTTTGCAAATTTTTTTTGCATTGTGTTCCATGAATAAAATTTTGGAAAAATGAAGATAAGGGATGGTATTGAAGTTTTTTCAATTACACAGTTGAAAAAGGTATTGAAAAAGTATGGAAAATGTTTTTTGAAAATGTGTAGAAACTCTGATAATTATAAAACGATATAATCTAAACCATGCACCCCTTCAGGATTTTCACAGACGAGCATGTACCTCTAAAATTTCTCATGATGAAATATATCGTGACAAATCATAGATTTATTCAACAGTGAGCATATAATGATTTTTGAAAATTGTATTCACTGACATATGCATAAATATTTGGAAAGAAATAATATAAAAGTATATATTTCTACTGCTAACCTTAAATTTACCCCTTCAGATAGGCCAGTGGTTTCCAAAGTGGGGGTAAATTACCCCTGTGGGGTTAATATGTGATTCTTCAGTAGTAACGTGGAAGCAAAACCACAATATAGACACAAGTATACTGGTTGCGTTCTTTTTAGGTTGAAAAATATCGAGGGTAGTAAGACATAATCGCTACCTTGATTTAAGTAACGACTCGAACAAGTTGGGGAACCACTGAGACAGGCAAATGTAACCCTGTAGCGGGCCTCGTCTCGTCCCGCAGCCTAGTCATAGCGTTGATTATATTATCATTTTATCGAACGCAACTTGCGCGGTGGTGTGGCCCGCCTTCTTAAAGGCATTTTCGACCCGCGTGTGAGGACAGAAAAAGTAAGAAGGGAAGCAACTTCAAAGAAAAAGGCCAACGAACGCGACAGGAATCGGACATGTATGTTGTTTTCGCGCAAGAGCCAGCTTGAGAACCGTATGATAGAGCCTGATCCGTTCATTTGTGCATTTCGACGTATCTCGAGCTTGTTTTCCGTTCACGAATTAAACCATCGTCGATCATGCCACGTCTCCGTGGTTGCTCAGACAAAGAACCTACGCCGCCACATAAAATGGTTCCCAGACTGGGCATCCTCGCCGCTACAACCCCAAGGGTACATGTACACCAGATTGGGAACCTCTGATCTATACGGACCTAGCTGTATTGGCGTCGCGAAGAAGAAAGGGTGCCCTGAGTGTCAACATGTCAGTAGACTGCTGCTCTTTTTGCTACTCATGTTCTTGCGTAGCATTTGCGACCAGGTTTCAAATCAAGCAGATATATTCGTTCTTCTGGCGATTTTTATATTATTTAGCCGACGTTTCGCCCACCTATTGAAGTAGGCGTCCTCAGGGCAATGTTTTTAACCACATATAACATACAATTTACCAATAACAAGAAACAGTGAGCAATATGACGTACAAAGACAAAAACGCAAAACCGACCATTACGTTATAGGAATTGGGTGACAGCATGCCACAGAAAACGTAGAAGTGCAAAATAAGCGCTGGGAGATGACGATGAATAACAACGCAATAAATGGAGTAAAACCTGCGCAGAAATGCACAAAAACGTGACTAAGTAAAGTGAAGCAGTAAACAGTGTGAAGGTGGTGCGGTAAATAGCGATCAAATAATTAATGTGATAAACTTGCGTGGTGAGAGTTAACAAATCCACAGACGCAATAGCGGTCAATAATTCTTGGTTATTATAATCGCCAGAAAAGCGAATTTTTCTGCTTGGTGTCAGTAAACTTCCGAATTCTCTGAAATTGGATGAATTCTAGGAGTTTTTATCTTTTTAGATGCTTTTTATTTATTCAAAGGAAAGTTAAACGATTAAAATTATTTCAAATTATCGAAAAGCTGTTGCATAACAACTTAAAAAAGCCTTTGATTTGTCACAATATGTGTCTGGAAAATTTTTTAATTTTAACCCAAAACTTTTAAGCACCACTTTTGCACTGTTTAGAACAGGAGTTCCCAACCTGGGGTACATATACCCCCAGGGGTACATTTGTCTATCCGAAGGGGTACATTTAAGGTTATCAACAGATGAGCTAAATATATTTGCATATATTTTATTTCAAAATATTTACACATGTTAGTGGATATTCTTTTCAAAAATCATGATATGCTTATTGTTAAATATATCTATGAATAATCATGAAGAAATGTATTGTCATAGGAAATTTTAGTGGTACATGTGCATCTGTCAAAACGCTGAAGGGGCACATACTTATCTGTTGAAATGCTGAAAGGGTACATGCTCATCTTTCGGAATGCTGAAGGGGTACATGATAAGAGAAAGGTTGGGAACCCCTGGTTTAGAATACCGTATATCCGTCAATGTCTGAAAACTTATACTTCATTGCTAATGAAGGTTAAATTTGATTTTTTCTGTCGATATAAATTTGGTATGTATTATATTTTCAGAGCGTCAACAAATAAAAATACGCTGTTTTGGCAAAATAAGCAGGGACTTTAAACGGTAACAAAGCACAGTTTAGCATTTCATGTCATTAATGCTTCTTACTTTTGGTGGTTGGAGAGGAATGTGTTACTTGCTATGCAGCGCTATTCTTTACATTAGTTTGATGTTGACTGATATTTCTTTCCAAGTGCCAACTTTCTTGTCATACTTTTTTACTCATTCCGAATGATGCATATAAATAAGGTGCATTTATTAATTCACCTTTTACTTTGAGACTACTCTCGTTGCATGTAAAGGGTTAAGTACAATAAATTGAAGATCAGTGGTCGTTAGGTGTTGGAATTACGGTGCTTATAATGATGCATTTGATTGCTTTTGCGAAACTCCTACTACAAATAAAATAAGAAGCCAACTTGTAGGTGAAAAAATTTTATTCAACAAGAGCATCCTGTGGTATTTTTAAAACAATATAGACAAGATGGTTATTGATAAAATACAGGGATTCTGTTGGTTGTTTTCAAAGCCAGTCATTACACGATAGAGTTCCTAGAATTGTTTTACAGCAAAGCATATCAAGACGAGGTGCATCAACGATTTCAAATTTGATATATAAAATAATTCACCTTTACCTGAACTGTTTTTGCAAAAACAAACTTGTAATGTTTCAGCGCGTTAAGGTTCTTGTTTGTGGAGAGTATCAGAAACGTACAATCACGTCCTAGTGTTGGCATTTGCGCTGATTGATGGCAGCATGCTATTGTCTGTCTGATGTGGATCGATAGATGGAATTTCTGCGCGAATTGTTCACTAACATCTCACACGCGAACTTACATTTTCTCGTGCTTGTTTCAACCTGCTCTTGCGTGTAACATTTTGTGCGGTGTTTTAATAACAACATAGACAAGATGCAGTTTGATAAAATAAGGAATTTCTGTTGGTGACGTCCGAAGCCAGCCGTTTTCCATTTGAGTTTAAACGTTGTAGAATTGTTCTACAGCAAATTAGAGGTGCCTTTAAGTTTTCAGATTTGAAGATGATTTTAACCAGATCTGAACTATTTTTGCCATCTTAATTTCAACTTAAATACTTTTGTCCGCTAAGGGATCTTGTCTTGTTTGTGGAATCTATCGGAAACGTACGTTGCCATCCTACTGGCATCCTAGTTTTGGCATTTTCGCTGGTTGATTGTAACATGACATTGTCAACCTAATGTGGATCAGTAATGAATAATTCTTGCAAAAGTTTTTTTCAAGCATCCCCCCAAACTTGTCGTTTCCCTGTTGTTTGAACCTATATGCTTGCAAATAACTTTTTGCGGAATTTTGGCCCAATGTTTCAATTGCGAATAAAATCGCCCGCGCAGGTCTGTGCCGCGAAAAGGTCATGATTTCGCGTCTAAAGTTGCAAGATTTTCCCCGCCCAATCTTTTGGCGTTTGCTTTCGTTCCCTGCCACTTCTCATGTTGCTTGTGCCACAGATCAAGTTGATGATGGAACAAGCCCGCCAACAAATTCAGCAACGCAAAGAACAGATCAAGCAGATGAATCCGAACATTCTTTCGGCACAAGTCAAACAGGCTGAGGTTGGTTGACGATTAGCGATTTTTTCTACTGTTTTGAAGTTCACATGTCATATGCACGTCTTTTCTGTTAATTAACGTTTTTTATTTGTTCTGCTAGTTTCCAATGTTGCTTTCTCGGTTGTCGACAATCATCAGAAAATATTCTGGCCGTGTCGACAACTGAGCTGTCCCTTATTACGCCGATTTGCTCCTTCGTATTGTTCTGCTTGTCACAAATGTTTCTGGCAAAGTTTGCACGCTGATCAAACTAATTCCTTTAAATAAGGCTGCTGGTACTTTGCAGTCACGTAAAATGGCAGCTGTGCATCTTCCTTCTGCTGGTACAACGATATATTAGAGTTTACGTGCACAGAGCAGTTGATTACTTGAGGTTGACTGTATGTATCCCCTCCTTCAGTCACAAACTTTATCCGTGGACGCCGAAGGTGTGTTGCTGAACGATGCACGCGACAAAGCCCAGAAAGCTGCCGAGTTGCAACAACGCATTCAAGCTCGACTCGCTGCCAAACCCGACCTACTGACTGGTGTGAACGCAGGTGCTGCCAAATATCACTGTCCGGTCAACAAAATTAACTCACGCACTTCATGTCATGAGTAGTCGACGAAAACAGAAAATGCAAGCTGTGTAGAATTAAACATTCAACTAAATCATGCTGAAATGTCAGGCTTGTGGCGCAGCAATGCCGAACGCTTGTGTTCGCTAAAGCACATTGCTTTAAAATACCTCTGGACACCTGCTGAAATAGCACCTTTAGAGAGACCTATTTCCATCATTGTGTTAACTGGTATCAAGAGGCGATCTCGTTTATCATGTAGACATTTGGAAATCCTTTTGATCTTTTTCTGCAATAAACGCATTGATTTGATTGTGTTTGGTTGTTGTTGTGAAACTAATTTGCTTTCATATCGGCATTGCTGCAAAGCTGGAAGTCAGAAAATTTGGATTGAGGTTCTGTGTTTTACACGTGATCTATTCATTCAAAAATAATTCTCAAACAGCAGTTTGTTATGAATCGCCATCCATACGTTCAATAAAGTATATTGTGCATGATCGATACACTAGATCAGTGGTTTTCATCCTTTTTTGTACCGCGACCCATTATAGAAATTCACTATAACCCAACGACCTCCAGATAAAATTGGTGCAAATCAAATATTATACAGCTGCGCAGATAAATTAAATCTACTCGCGACCTCTCCAAAAATGGGTTGAAAACCACTGCACTCGATAAATTCAGCTGTGGTAACGACTCGACCGGTCCGAACTCATCCACTGTTTTCGAAAGGTTCCTCTACTGTTTTACTGAATTTTCACTGTTTCATTTAATACATTACATTCACAGTATTGCTGAGTAAGGTTATTCTGATGCAAATACCTCTGTGATAAATCAATGAACCGTCTGTTGGCAGTGAGGAAACTCGGGATGGTCGTGTGCGCAATGAACCTTGAAAATGTAACATAGCTGCAAATACTTGTGGTTTGCACAAGAATTTTCTGCCCAGAGAATGAGGATAAAAAGTCTCACAAACGCATAGAACAAGAAATTTTTTGCAGTTGCTGTTTGGTTTGCAATACGGACATTATTTGGTTACATTAGTGTCAAGCTTGTTTACGAAAATTGAGATTTTCTACAGCATGTTTGCTTCATTGCATTAAAAATTCAGCAAAAAAGGTCTTTCCAACTTTTCAAAGTTACATGATCACTGCTGACGTCACGCAATCAACCAAGCATGATGCAGGTAAAGTACGCGTAGATCCACTCCCGGATCACACAATAAAAATCGTTCTGTTCCCTCCTGGATCATTCCTGTCTTTACCTTGTTTAGATCAAGTTGTTACAGCGATGGTTTTCCAGCCCCTTACTCTCACAGAAGTAAGGCAGCAGATGGTGCAACGTTTCGCGGACCAGTAAATATTATGCGGAAAATTTCGTTGACGTGGGAGGCAGAAGCAAAAGTGCACACTTCGCAAAAGTATGCGATAACTGCGATGAAATTTCCGGCTACGACGTATACTGCTGAGTGAGTAAAACCAGGTGTGTTTATTGACTCAGAGATTTCTTGACAACCGGCAAGAAACATTACGGACAGGGGTTAGGAGCCACTGCTTCAGAGAATTATCTGCAAATGTGACGCCACATCAGTCCTTACTGCAAATTGCTGACAAATAAGCATCAAACGAGCTTGATGATTTGGGTGTGCAAGCAACCAAATGACACTGAAAGTGAGACTTTTAGTGACATTGTCATACCCACAGGCAACGATCGACGAAAACAGCAGCAGACGCCATGCTATGTGGGACTTCCATTGGTGCCCTAGATCGGAAACACATGTTCATTAATTCACCAGTCCTCTATGAGAGTTTGTTACAGCAAGTAACATTAGTTGGAGCTGAACTTTTGTTTCAAAATTAGTAAACATGTAATTGCACCCTACTTAGGTGACCTGTACAACCTCTGCATTACCGATAGCGTTTTTCCAACAAAATTAAAGCTCGAAAAAGTAATACCTGTCTATTAATATGGAGACAAAACGCAACCAAGTAACTATAAATCTATATCATTGCCGTCTCACTTTTCAAAGATATTTGAGAAATTTGTCTCTACTAATTTACTATCGTTCTTAGCGCAAAATAANATTATCTGTCCACAACANTTTGGTTTTCGCCAAGGACTTTCAACGTCTCTAGCACTACTAAAACTCCAAGATCATATCCTTGAGCAAAATTNTAAAATTNTTTACATGTGCTATATTTCTGGATCTTAAGAAAACCTTTGATACTGTTGACCACCAAATATTACTAGGAAAGCTAAGCCAATGTGGATTGAGAGGAACTATCAACAAATTCTTTGAAAATTANNTTTCCGAAAGACAACAATTTGTATGCGCTAATGATATTAAATCAAATACAAGGTACGTTACCGGCGGGNTTCCCCAAGGTTCTATGCTTGGTCCTTTCCTTTATTAACTTTACATAAACGACCTACCTCTGTAACTAAATTCAGTACGTTTTTATTTGCTTATGACATTACCTTTATCAAATGGGAGTGTACATGAACTTGAGAAATCTGCCAACAGTGATTCAACTAGTATCGTAGCTTGGATGCAATCAAGCAAACTAACAATCAATTAAAAAGACCAATTTCAATCTCTTTGGTGATAAATGCCAAAGACACAGTATGAATATATTCTGTTCTCAACATACTACTGTAAACCTCTATTTGAGCGCCACCTCTGTTTGAACGTCACCCCTAATAGAACGCCACTATGAAGGAAGGGTTGAAAAATAGAGCGCCGCCCTCTAATTGAACGCCACTTTGATGAATTCTTCTGTTTTGGAAATAGTTACAGCTGAAATCTCCTTTCTACCGTGTTTCTCAAAAAATAAGACCTACCCTAAAAATAAGACCTAGCCTGAATTTCCAGAATGATTTTAATATAAGCCCTACCTTTAAAAAAGATTTAGTCTGTAGCGCGAAAGTGCAATGACCTAAAGTTACGCGAGGATCACGCCACGATTTGTAAATGTGTCAGATGTAAATCTGTTAGATGTTTTATCTTTTCATTAATAAATTTTATCTCAAAATTCTGACCAGCTAGTCGAAAAATAGAGCGCCACCCTCTAATTGAACGTCACCTCTATTAGAACACCACTATGGGGGAAGGGTTGAAAAATAGAGCGCCACGGCGGTGAAATGGAGGTTATACGGTATCTCCCAAGTAGATTCTGTTAAATACTTGGGGATCCTTATTGACTCTAAACTAACGTGGACCTCCCACTTAGAAAATGTAGGCAAAAAGTCGCTAGTGGAGCCAGCGTTTCATTTAAACTCCAACCTTTTGCTGACGTGCATTGTTAAGAATAGTTTATTTTTCTCAGGTCTACTCCCATGTCAACCAGAGACAGGCTGCACCCCCACGAATGGCAAAATCTTAATCACTTCGTCGTCGTCGGTTAAATCGAAATATTCACGCTTGCATAAGAAGCCATTCACTTGCTGAATGACCGCCACAGGCGGCCAGAACACAAACGAAGGATAGAAATCAAGTCAAGCACCGAGAAAGCCAGAGTAATTTGAAATTAAAAGGAAACTTGCCGTACCAGGAGTATTACAATGACTTTCATGGTAATGTGCTTTTCGAAGTGTATCCGTACAGTGTGGCAGCCAACGCCCCTTCGCCTTTAAGAAAATCTGATGAGATCGTACACAGGAAGCCTTCTTGTCGATGACACTATAGTTAATTAGGGATTGTCCAAAGCTCGCAGAGTTATAGAAAACAGTTTTGGAGATTTTTCTAACCTGTAGCGCATTAAATGCCCACCAGAAAAAGCTGCTGCATTCACCACAGCAGCATGCTGCTTGCACAAAGAATGTAATGAATTTTTTGAAGTTTGTGAAACCATTATTCTTGAAAAAATGTAAGTATAGAAATCAATCCGCGCAGCATTGATTTCGAGATGTTGTTTTGAACCATCTGGATTCGTTGGAACCACAACAGAAACTTTTTGAAGTTAAAAAACTGCCTTTCACGTATATGTGTGACGCGAACTTTTCCACCGAACCTACGTGCCCCCCTGGTACACGGTAGGAAAAACGACTGTAAAGTAGGTTCTCCCCTACAGTTGTCAACGTCTGCAAATATAAAAGAACTCCATAGAAAGTCGATGCTAGAGCAATTCAAAATCAACCAATCATTGAACGGTCAATCAATCATCAATGAATCAATCATGAAACAGTGCTTTTTTCCTCTTTGGAAGGCTGTTCAGGGCCCAGGTTAGCTGAACTACTGGCCATGAAGCCGACGGATGATTACAGCATCGACCGATCGAGAATTGTTTTAAGGGGGTTGAGTTGATCCCGATGTTTTCTGACCGGGAATCGTCAAAGGCTCGTCAAGTCTGAACCCTTCACAAATGGTTTTAGAGTTCTCCAGATTGAAAAAAATAGAATCGATATTTTGCATTCTGGGGAGTGTCATCTGTGGTATTTTCTGCAGAAAGGCTAATAAAAGTTTGAAGTATGCTTGAAAAATGTCGTTATTTTTTAACATGAGGAAACAGATATTGACTTTTAGGTTCTCCGAGCTTCACTGAGAAATAGTAAGCTCTACATGTTGGATCACTGGTAGGCAATTTCCTTTTATTTCAACTTTTTTTTCCTACAATGGAATAAAAATTACTATTGCCTAATGCCTACAACATAAAATTCACCAGAAACATAATAATTAAAGAGGATTCGTTTCGTTCCAAATATTCTGTTGATTTTACGCAAATTGAAGAAACATTGTTTCAATGGCCTGAATTTGAAAAATATATTTTACTACGTTTGGCAACTTGAATCTAGAGCGCTAAAAAGTACTCTCCACAATGTGGTAAAGCAGAACCCAGTCGGATGATTCTTCGAAAGCTTATAGAAAATTAGAGAATTTAACTATCGTGCTAGATAAGATCTTCAGCTTGTCTACAAAAAAGTAGAGCTTTTACTCTCTTTTAGCATTTCTATATTAAAAACGTATCGTGATTTTGATACATCCCCAGTGCATAGTCTTTGTGTGTGGCGTGAACGATAACGAACGGAGCAATACAGATTTGATTTACACTTCAGCTTGCGTTTTGCAGGTTAAAAATCATTTGTTTATTTCAAACAACGATTGGTCATCTTTCCTGAATTTTTGGGAAAACGTTTATGCACATGCACAAAGTGAACTGACCGTCATTTCGGAAGTCAAGTCAAGTCATGTTTGCGCTGTAAGTACACAGCAATAAAACACATTTCAATCGACAAAGCTTAAAACAAACAGCACAGGTTAGGTGAAAGACGGCCAAAGCAGTCACTTAATCGAGCGCAACCTACATTTGATGATTGTCAAATTCAACAGTACAGGTGAAGCACAAAACTTGAGTTCAAAACGAAATAAAAACAAAACAAAGAAACCAAAAGTGTGCTCAGATTAATGTCAACGCTGACAAACATCTTACAAATCACACAGCGTATGTATCACGAAAAAGTCAATACCCAGCAAGCAGTCGTGGTTTCACTCGATAGGAAAACATATGTGATGGTAACATTTTAAAATTATTAGAAATGCGACCCCAGGCAACAGGGTCTACATATTGGAGTATTTTTTTACCATAATCAGTTCTAACACGTTTATGATGATAATTTCCTGAAACATGTTGTCTTGTGCCATGATCATGTATGCCAGGGGTCGGGAACCTTTTCGGCTAAGAGAGCCATGAAACCTACATATTTTTAATTGTATTTCCGTGAGAGCCATATAAAATTTTTCAACACTTAATGCAACTAACTTACTTAACTAACGTGAGCATTTTAAGCAAAATAAAAATTTTAAGCAATAGGAAATGTCTGAATTTTCTCTTCAATAACATGCTTCTTACTGTTAATGCGACTTCTTGTGCTGCATGGTGTTGCTGATGGCTTTGTAGGAAAATTGCAGAAAACGTTTCATCCGTAACAATCGTGTTAAGGAAATATCAAGCGAGCCAGATGCCGTCATCAAAAGAGCCACATCTGGCTCGCGAGCCATAGGTTCCCGAATCCCTGATGTATGCAGTGTAGTTTTGAAAAAAAGTTATCAAAAGAAAACAGCAGGATATCGGCATTATACTTATAAATAAACTTTTCCATATTAAGTTGGTATAAATCAGAAACTTTGAGAATTTAAGTAATTTAAAAATATTGTTTGCACTTGATGTTCTCTTGCTAAAAGTCATGTATTTCAAAATTCGATTTTGTAGCACTTACACTGGTCGGATAACAGTTTTGTACTCTCGTCCCCAATCACTTATGCAGTATTGCAAATGTGAATGGAAGAGACTGAAATAGATCAAACGAAAAATTTTCATATCAGCAAAATGTCTAATTTCACACTACGCCACAACCTTGAGAAAACTTCTCACAGAGACTATTGATTTGCGGTTTCCACAAAAGTTTATTATCAATTATAACACCAAGATACTTAATACTGTCAGTTTGCTGTATTCTCACACCATTCATAGAAATTTGAAAAGTTACAGTTTTGAGAACGTGTGGCAGTTAATATCATATAAGCTGTTTTATTATAGTTCATTGATAATCTGTTTCAGAAACAGAACTATGAGAGGTAAGGTGTAGCAAGTAAAATGCTATAATGTGCAAAGGCAAGGACACATCAACAGTGGCAAAGACGTGTTGACTAACCGAAGAAACGCAAAACTAACGATGTGTAGCAAGCTTCAAATAAACTTTTGAAAGATATTGAGATATTGATTAGGGTTGCCAGATGGCCGGTATTTTACTGCTAATTTAGCAGAAGGCGGTAAAAGGCCGGTATTTTGAAAATCAGTGCCCGGAACCGGTATTTTAAAAAGAAAGAACTTGTCGCAACTTTGAAAAGAACAAATGCCGAATTTCTCAAATTATAATGACTCTAGTAGTGAATCTTGTCAGGACAATTCCTTCAGAGAAGCTTATTTGCTGCTGTTGATGCAATCCTTGGTGCGATTGCCACGTCGCACACATACCGAAATGTAATGAAATGAGCCAGCCAAAGTCCGGGAAAAATTAATTGTGGCTTAACAATACTCATTGTCTCTCTGATTTCCTTGTGCCTCTTACGAAATACGACACAGGTTACATCTGGCCCTGTAGGCAAAATGGTCGGTATTTTTACAAAACGCATCTGGCAACCCTAATATTGATGGATGTGTAACAAGGGTCATGAGGCAATAATTTCGATATTGATGACTGATCGATAAAACCTGGGATTTATACATTCAGCCAAATCTAAATACGCAAATAGGAAATCTGTGTGTCAAAGGCAATGCATATTTTTGATAATTGCAGGTCTGCATGACGCATTAGCACCAGATTTTATGATTGTATGTCAAAGTGATTTATAAATGAAAATGGTGTTATGTCCAAGCAATTCCTCCGGTCGAGTTTTGCGCATTCCTCACGCGTTGACTAGTGCAGCGCCCGCGAGCCGAAGAAAACTGCTGGTAGCAGATCGCCGCGTAGTCTCTGCTTTTGAAATGTGACGCCCGTTGTCGTACAGTCGAAGTTCTTTTGGCTTGTAAAATTCCGTTGTTTCTCATTGAATTTGTTTTCGCCAGGAATTTATTCGTAACTGCTTGGTCCTGGTACGGACATTTTTCTAAAAGCTTGTTTTTCTTGAATCTGTGACTTGTATATTGACAAGCCGTGCTTTATCGGCATCTATCTGTGAACGTATCGCTGCAAGGTAATATAACAGCTTTTTGGGACTGGTCGCAAGTTTTCGGAGACAGGACTTTTTAAGTACCAGGCTTATATCGAACTTTATCTTAGTAGAAACCAGGATCTTCTCCTGGGTGCTACAAACGGCTTTTATTAGATTGAATCTATTTGATAGGTAAAGCAGATTTCTTTATGCATCTTTGTTCTATTGCTTATTTTTAATGAATATTCATGTCAAAATCCCAGGTTTGTTTAGGGGTGCTTTTTTCTGTCCCACCCTATGGCAACTTGTTACTTTCCAATAGCATTCCATGGAATTCCGGCGAAACTATTAATACGAAGTATACAATATCATGTGCATATCTTATGTCTAGCGTCCACAAAGCCATTGT
>JGI24159J19872_10003022_pt1 | contig 20594 bp, 10 predicted proteins | sample Ectturendosymbi4_FD_19872 | JGI IMG/M metagenome (IMG submission 19872) | reverse complement strand
CCTACTGTTCGTAGATTTCTACTTACAAAGTGCTGTGAATCCTCATATTTGACACTTGTTTTTATTGTACTGCAGAGAACAGACTGGTTAATGATCGCGACTGAAATCAACAAAGTGACTTTCTGATGTAAAAACTAACTCCAATTTCCTGCCCTGTAGAAGCTGTTCAAATTATGTTAAAGTCACTTGAAGACTGCAATTAAGATGCGACGCGGTTTAGTGGAATCAGCTTTCAACTTTTCATTTTCACCTATTCCCCAGCTTTCGTAACACCATAGGCCAAGCGCACGAAGCAAATCTTTGAGTCCTTGCAGTGTAAAAACGCCCCAATGTCAACTTCGCAAGTGCGTTCATGAAGGTAAGCCAAGGCCGACGAATCGCTCACACGTCAATCCGATAACAGTGCAGTGCAAAGTGGGTAAGTGATGTTTGTTCAAATTTCAGAATGTCAAGCCCAACTGCACAAATGTAAAGCCCCTCTGCATAAATCCACCCCCAACTCGAAAAATGTAAAGCCCCCCCGATAGACTTTCTGGTGACGGTTCTGTTGCCACACCAAGCTTTTCATTAGCCATTTCTTTGGTAGCAGTGCTTAGATTTTAACACCAACCATGAGTTCACATTCATGATTTCATTTATTAATCCAACCCATTGTTGCACTTTAACCAAACTTATCTACGTAGCAATGTTAGTCAACATACCAAAACAGCATTCAAAATAATGCATTGGCTTAAAATGTGTCATTTATATTGAAATGACTGACTAAAAATTCAGTCTAACAAGACAATGTCGTAAAACAACCATTTTGCATAACATGATGATGGTTAAAAAAAAGCTATCTGGCCTGGTATCATCAAACAACCAGTCAATGCAGGCACACGTAGAATAGGCGTGAAGAATGCATGGCCTGGTGTAGACTACAGACCACACCACATTAAAAGAGCGAGAGTGCTCTAGCTAGTCTAGACTAGCCTACAGATCACAGTAGGTCTACGCTAGCTAGCCTTAGTCCAGGTACGCAGCAAACATCCTTAAAATGCATAAGCTACTGAAAGCCTTATCTTACCACATCAGGAACAGATTCATGCCAGAGATGAGCGGACTGTCATATTTCGCGATCCAGATCCAGTCCAGATTTTTTCAAACTCAGTCCAAGTCCAACCACGGTCCAAAAATGTTTCCAAAAGCAAAGTCCAAGTCCAAATGAAATCCAAAAATTTGAAAAATGCAGCCTTTTCGCAACAAAAATGCCGCATTTCTTTTCCAATAACTCTGTCCAAATCCGGTCCGGGTCCTAATTTTTCAAGTGACTTGCACACCGGATCCAATCCAAATTCAACAAAATTTTCTGTAGTCCGGGTCCAGTCCAATGCTCATCTCTAATTAATGCTGACAAACTTGGCGTGTCCAATTATCAGCCCAAGATGGGTAATGGGATTACACTACAGTACAAAGCTTACACCATGGACAGACTCGGAGTCATGGCACAGAAGACTGAAAAGATGCTTCTGAAGGTAATAAATAAATGATTGAGCAATGTGAAACATTTTCCAAACATCTGAATCCTCGAAATATCGATAAAAGCGTTTCGGATATCCGGATCCGGTTCCCTGTTGAAAGCAGTTTTTGGATATCCGTATCTGGTTGCAAGCTGACTATCCTGCCGGATATCCAAACGGGAAACCAGATAGCGATCATTAGAGATGGCACGGTCCAAGATTTATCAGGCCCGGACTGCCCATAGCCCTCAGCATTCAGCCCATTAACCGCCCGTGGACCGATAACATTTTTTGTTTTCGAAACCGGCCCACCAATGACCCACTAAACAATTGGCAGTCTTGTCTATTTTGTCTCCTGAGGCAAAATATCTGCTGAGACTATTTTGCCTTTTGTGGATCATGATTGGTTGAAGTAGACATGTCATGTGACAAACACAATATACAAAGTTATATGCTAGGATTAATATGTAAGTCTGAAATCCTAACCCTTAGACCTTAAACCTAAAACCCCAAACCAAACACCCGGAAACAAACTTGAAACCCAAAACCTAAAACCCTAACCATAAAACCTTAACCTAAATCCCTAAACACAAAAATAAAACCATCAACCAGTCACGTCACCACGGGATAACATTTTTGGGCCGAGCCCCCCCATGCAAAGCTCCAACAAGCGCCCCACAGACTGAAATATAAAACTATACTGTATGAAACGATGGATTTTTTTGTCAATTTTAGAATGTCAAGATCCCCACACAAAGGTAAATCCCTCCTATTGAAGATTTTCCGACGGCCGTTCAGCTCTTAACCTAAAACTGTCATCCTACAAGCCTAAACCTGACCCTCACCATAAAATCATGGTAAAATCTTCAACCTTTAAACCTAACATGGTAAAATCTTCAACATTTAAACCTAAAGCCCTAAACATAAACTCTAAACATAAAATCCCGCAATCTTACTTATAAAGTGATTGTGGTTTGGTACATATATAAAAAAACATCTATAGCACACCATCAAAATGTTGCATAACACGTTCCGTCCAAGAAGCCACTCAGCACCAAAATCGCTTACCGTCANGCTCATGCAACAAGTTATCACTATGTACGAAAAGTTGCTTAAGTTAAAGTGTACCTATCAGTCGCGCCCGACGGAATGCTCACATATGGGAAAAGCAAATTTGCAGAGATGAGCACGGATCAGGATTGGATCAGGACTGAAGCCAATTTTGGCCGGATCAGGACTGGATCGGACTGCAATTTTTTTATAAAATTGGCGGATCAGGACCGGATCGGACTGAGAAAATTTTTGTTGTTTTAATGTGATTATTCCAACCATATCAAAAACTTTAGTTGTGATCCGATTTCACAGGTTTGCTAAATGGTAGTGTATATTTTGCCACAAAACGTAAAAACTCTGCTGGGACTATTTTCCAATTCGAACTGCATCCACCTTCGTTCACATATGACGTTGAGTTCTAGTAGCAATGTCAACACAGTTGAGTGGTAAGTGTATATGCCTGTTGTGCGATTGTCCGTTGGTTCTGCTCTCACCATTTCCTTTGGCTTAGCTTGTAGAGGTTACACCTTTGACAGGATTGCTTTTAATGTACAATTTCAAAAAGTTTAAGGTTTGGGTTTATGGTTTGCATTCAGTGTGTATGTTTAAGTTTCGCTTTAAGGTTCACCTTTAGGGTCTTGGTTTACAGAATAGGTTTCGGGTTTAGGTTCAACTTTTAGGTTTAGACTTACGTTTTGGGCTTACGTATTGGGTTTAGGTTTTGGGTTTAAGTTTTTGATTTAGGTTTTGGGTCTAAGTTTTGGGTTTAGGTTTTGGGTTTGGTTTTAGGTTTAGGGTTTTAGGTCTTGTAACAAGGACCTTACCCTAATCCATGTATATTGTCCTTGTCACTTGACCAATCCAAGCAGTCGGATTCTACTAATGGCAAAATAACTCCAGCAGTGCTTTCACCTCTGATGCGTAATAGACACTTCCTTGTTAAATTTTGGAAATGGCAAAAGGCTGTGGCTATTTTGCCTCATGAGGCAAAAACACTGCTGGAACTATTTTGCCTTCAACCAATCGTATTTGGCTGCAGGCAAAATAGCTCCAGTAGTTCTTTTGCCTCATGAGGCAAAATGAAAATACATGATTTTACATTGGCGGATCAGGTCTGGATCGGACTGATGATTTTCAAAAATTTTGCGGATCAGGACTGGATTGGATTAATTTCATCGGATCAGGTCTGGACTCGGACTGAAAAATTTTACAGATTGTTCATCTCTGCAAATTTGCCTAAAGATACAGCAAAGGCAAAGCAATGCCAAGTAGTTTCACTCAGGTTTATTGCCACCGAGTTGTTCTTTCAATTCAAAAAAATTTCAAAAGTTTTTTTCAACATTAGCGGGCGGCTCGGTGAAATCCAACTGCTAAAAATATCGTCAGCGGCCCACCCGTTCAACCTCAGTGGCCCGCCCAAAATTCGGACCATTAACGGCCCAGCTGCCAGCCCAATATCCGGACCATTAGCGGCTCTACATTCTCTCGTGATCATCTCTACCATGCTCACCAGTGTTGCCATTTTGGTATTTTTTTAACCAAATCTGGTTTATTTTGCAATCGTTCGATTTATTTTTTACGATTTGGTTTATAGTTTATTTTTTTATTTTTTGGTTTGTTTTTAGTTTTTTTAAGGATGTTTCTCGCCAGGTATCAGCTGTGTTCATTGCAATGCTGTGTTTGTTTTTGTCGTGTTAAGGAAATTCCAAGCAAGCTTTTGGACAGTCTTTCATTTTAGCAACAGTCTGTTCATATCGTTGTGCCAACAAGAACAAATACTCTACATCCCTTGACATATCCTGCAGGTGATTTTTTGAATGCAAGACCTTATTTAGGTTATGAAACAAACTCTGATAAGAGACATGGCTTGATCTGAGTCAGATGAGGAATCCATGAGAAATCCAAACAGTGTCTTAATTTTGCTTTGTGTTTATTTAAGCAACTAGGCTACAGGTACCAACTCATTCAAATATAATAATAATTAAGGAAATGACATTGATGTCTGTTTTAAATGCCTTATAAAATCTTACAGGACCTTTAATTTAGTTTTTGGATGAATTTGGAATAGAAAGTGAAGTCATTGGGAAAATTGAATACAAGTGGCAGCATTTGATAATTGTCCTTTGCAAAATGTTACTGACACAGTAGCATATTGAACTGAAGCATGTTTGCATGGAGATGTCATCAAAGAAAACCCATACAGAAAACTGGCTGGTTTTGCTCAACACATTGTATGTAGCCTGTAACACACTCTAATGCAGAAATGGAAATAGTATTCCTCCAGATTAACGTTGTAATATTAAAATTGAGAAAGAGAACGAGTGCAGAACCAGTAAATGCAATTTTGAATATCAGGACTGGATTGAAAAGAGACAATATTATAAACCATTTTATGATTATAACGGAGTTTCCAGAGACGGTGACAATGCAATGTTTTATTGGCACTAGTTTGGTATGCAATGAAAACAATACAGTACAGCTGAAAGTTGTGTTAATGAAAATAATTGTGACTATTTTCAAATTTGCGTACTTTCATCATTATGCTTTCTTTTTTTGTGTGTTTATTTCTGCTTTAGTTTGGTTTATTCTGGTCTTTTTTCAGGCTCATCTAGTTTATTTTAGGGAAACCAAGGTGGCAACACTGATGCTCACCTCTGGTACACAGATGAGTAGATTGAAATTGATTGCATGTTTTTGGTGTGGTAAATTGCTACTACTAGGCCTACAGTAGTAAGGTTTGGTTAAAGTGCAACACTTGGAAGGATAAAAAATGAAATTAAGAATGTGAAATCGTGGATGGTGTTAAAATGTCACCATTGTTACTAAACAAATGACTAATGAAAAGCTTGGTGTGGCAAAATTCAGCTTGCTTTTTTGATGACTCTGAAAATTATTTAGGTTAGCCTATAAATCATAAATGCGATATGTCAAGCTTGCAAGATTTGTCAAGGTTTCTGTTTACAAGCGTGACACTTACTGGGTCCAAAGTGGCACAACCCATTCACGTTGTATCTATTCAGTATTCTGCTTCATATGGCAAAAGGTGTGTTAGTGGGAATATTTTGCCTTCAGTTGACCACAGTTATGTGACAAGTACAATACACAAAAAGACAATTGGTTGTTTAAGAGTTTACGGTTACTTAGGGCTAAGGATCAGGGCTTATGGTCAAGGTCTAGGGTCAAGTTTAGGTTTAGGAATTCAATATTTTAGAGTTGGAGTTTAGCCTACAGTTCACGTCATGCAAACAAGAACTGGGGAAGCTGCTAACTGCTTGCCAATGCCAGCCCTGAAACCATGACAACAGTCATCCATGCATGGGACTAGTCACTGAGCTGTTACAGAAGTCATGGTGTGGTCAACTTAGCAGGACATGCATTCCAAACTTGACATGTGGATGTGAGTACTTTAAGTTACCAATCATGTTCAGCTGAAGGCAAAATAACTCCAGCATTTTATTTTGCCTAACAAGGCAAAATGACACCTAGCAGCAGGACAAAAATGTAGGTCTACAGTACATGCACATAAATGTAGCTCTACATATTGTGCATTATTTTGAATAGTTTTTGGATACAAATAGTATAATTTCAACCAAAACAGGATTAGGATCAGATACGGATATCATTTTTCAAAAGCAGGATAGGATCGGATACAAAAACTCCACTATCCGATCATTTCTGATTTGCATATTGTGATCTTGGCAATCGGCTTCATACTGTTAGTTCGAGTCTTATCGTGATGAAGTGATTTAGGTGTTTGAGATCCAGTCCAAAAACTATATTCCAAAATATGCCAATCCAAAAACCACATTTTGTGTAAATCAAATTCGTGTCACTGTTATTGACCTAATGTTTGTCTCTTATAGCCAGAATGTTACGACATGATTATGCCACATATAACATTGAATTCGTAGCAGCAATAGAAGAGTGAACCTAGTTGAATAGGTAATTTCAATTGCTATTATGCTGAGGGTTGTCAGTTTGTCTCTTCTTTGGTTGACTCAGGTTAACATAGCATTTGATTATGGCTGGAACAAACGGCTCCCAACGTGTCGGTGGCTTGAATCCACCGGTGGAAGGTTGTCTTGATCTTGTGAAATTGGGAAGTAATGTGGTATTGTGATTACGCCACATATAGGCCTAACATCGAATTCGTAACAGCAATAGAAATGTGAATCTAGTCGAATGGGGAATATCTATTGCTCTTATGCCAAGGGTTGTTGGACACTCTCTTTGCTTGGCTTAGGGCAAAACATAATTGTGGCTGCAACACCCATATGTAGTCCAACTCAAATATTCAAAGACAAATAAATAATTTGGAAAGTGAATCAAGTTACTTGTAATCTAACATTGGCTCACAATATCATAACAATTGAGACTGCAGAGTCTTTAAAAGTATCTGTTACACCAATGCAATGAGAAGCTTTGTTAAGCTCAGCAATAGCATGTAAGATATCATACCAAAAGACTAGCAAGTGTGGTGTGGTGATTCGCCACATACAATGTTGAATTCGTATCAGCAGTAGAAGAATCTACCTAGTAGTCGAGTGGGGAAAACTCCATTGTTGTTATTATGTGATAGGTCATGGGTTAGACTCTATCCTTTCCTTAGGTGGCTCAAGGCAACGCAGCACTGTGGCTGCAACACAAGTATGCCACACGAACAAGTCATTAGAACTGGCCTACACATATAAATGATGACGAACTGTGCTCAATGTTAAGTATACGTAGGATATGACGATTTTGAGTCAAGAAAAAGGATTGGATCAGTGAACGTTAAACCAATTCTGTAATTTTGATGAAATGATTCAGTTTGTTTCACTGGTCATAGGTAAGGCTCAACATTTCAACAAACACAATAAACAATCTCAACAGATTTGAGAGACTCTTATTAATACAGTAACCTGCAGTCCCAAAAGTTGTGAAGAAGTTGAAAGCTGGTTAAGCAAAAATGATAACACCCAAATCCATCAAAATACCAGCATACTGCAAGATTTAATTCCACATACAAACAGGCCTACATCATCATGTCTGGCCATTTTCATTTATTGGGCATTCAAAATACCAGGAAGTATATTTCTTGGAGCATGGTTGGTCAGGACTTGTGAAAATCACTGAGAGTGAAATAGACAAGTAAAATGGATACTGCTTTCACTAAAAACTTAGATATAAATAACGTGCAATCAAACTTGCCAAAACAACATTGGGTCTCATTTTACAGCATTGTTGCAAACTCTCCAGTGGTGTTGCGTTGATTATGTGATTCACCACGAACGGGATATGTGCCAAGAACAAAAATATATATGCGTGGCGTGAGCAAGCAATAATAAGAGAGATTGCGACGCATGATCTCTATTGTTGCTTGCTGCCACGGCTTGAAGCTTTGCGCACATGCCGCTCGGGATTTCTGATCGCATCAAAATGGTGCTGTGACCAGAATGTGGAGGTCATGCCGAGTTCAGCCTTCACACAAAGAACATGCGATCGGTGTGGTTCGTTGTAAAGAGGAGGGGATATTGTTGCAACCTCTCTGGTGGCGTTGCGTTGATTGTGTGATTCACTACAAATGGGATGTGCACGAAGAACAAAAATAAATATGCATGGCGAAAGCAAGCAATAGTAATAGAGATTGCGACGCATGATCTCTATAGTTGCTTGCTGCTATGGTGCGAAGCTTTGCGCACATGCCGCTTGGGATTTCCGATCCCATCAGCGTGTTGGATGCCATTTCACAGCAAAACAAGGCAAACAAAAAATTTAAATTTCATTTGATTCAACATTGACTCGAGGTTGCAAACGAATTACTCGAAGTGATTCAACAGTTCTTGTGACCAAGTCATGACTTGGCTCTGACTCAACGTGAAAAAATGTTAGATGACTCTGACTTTAAGTTCAAGTTTAATATCTTTTCATATGACTCAGTTTTTAAACAGAAACAGTACAGTACTGATAGCCGTCATACTACAAGGAACCAATTGTCAGTGAAAATCAGAGTAAATGAAAACACAAGGCAAAATAAATGAATAGTGTAAACACAAGTGTCACTGTCACATGGGATTAGTAAAGGACCATGGCAGTCATCTAGTCAACCAATCCATTTATCACTTTTTGTGTATTGTTAAAAAAACAATAGTTGGAAATGAAATACAAAAATAACCAAACACAGAACATGGTGAACTAAATTTACAGATGAATAGAGCATGCCTATGTGCACAAAAGAGCAGGTCAAATTTAGTTGAGGAAATTTGGTATGGACAAAAAATGTTTAAACAAAGTATAAAAAGTAAAAAATCAACGAGGTTTAAAAGCAACACATAACAAAACAAAAAGCTAAGAATCATTCAATGATGTTGAAAAAAATGGGATGTGCACATGAAAGATAAAAGACAAAAAAGTAAATATACATAAAAAACAGACAATATTACATTAATCAAGTTACTGAAATTCTCAGAGTTAATTTCTTGAAAAATGAAATGTTGCTAAAATATATAATTATGTATCTTTATCATGTAGGTATTTCTTAAGTTTCCATTTGAGGTAAAAGTGGTAGAAGATTCAATACAGTTTTGTAGTGTAGACCATACGTTTGGGCCAACAAAAGTAAGGGAACATTTTCCTGAAAGAGTGTTGACACTAGGTAAAAACATGTTGTTAGAAGTGAATAGTCTAATAGTTTTGTGCAGGTTTTTTTTAAAAGGTCTTTTTATGAGTTCAAAACGGTCCCATGAATTTCTTATGCGGACCCATACAACTGGTACTTTCACATTAAATCTGGACTACCATGAAAAGTTTTCACTGAATTGAATTGTTGCTTCAATTAACGTCCAAACTGATTCGCCTCACACCTAATAAGTGCAGTACCAACAGTAGCCTTGTCTATTCATCATAATCACCTCTAGAATCGCATGCTATGCAACAGTCAATAATTTGACAGCATTTATGAGATAAACAATTACCGGTATGTTATGTGATAATTACCGCGTGAATGCCACTGAGTCTGGCGCTTTTAACAAGCCAAGTCTTTTCCAGATTTTATACATTTACTTTATTGTATAGGTATTTTCAGAAGATAATAGCACAACAAAAACGTAAGCTGGCCATCTAAGCATAAAACAGTATTTTTGTAGTAAGCCTAAACAACAATTTCTTGCTGTTAGAAAACCAGAAAGTGCAAACACCAGCAGCAGTGACTGCAAAGGTTCTTTTGATTGTTGTGCGAAAATACAATATTCAATTGCTAGAATCTCAAAAGCATCATCAGTTTCAGTGAACAGTCAGTCAGCAGCATCTTACAATATAAGACTTTTCAATCATGGATATTAAGCTGAAAGACTTTGATGAACCCTTGCAAATGAATGCATTCACTCTGCATGCTGACGGAGGCATAATATGTTTGCTATGCTCATAGAATCCAGCAGTTACCATCATCTGACTAAAGAATGGTAATGTTTACACTACCAAGCCTGCCAGCCCTCCCCACCCAAACTGCCAGGATAATCATCTCAGCTCTGATCAACAACAAAAAGCCAATAGCCTGAAAAAAAGCTTAACACATTTCACTATTTGAGGCTATTCAGGATTGCATTTCAGATAAAGTTAACATGGGAGCCGAGCACGTATATCTGATTTGGGTTTTTGAAGGAAGAGATGGCGAATCGAAAAATAGCTTCTTTGCAAACCATGGTTGACCACATTGGCCATAATGATCAGCTTAGCCATACCAGTTCCGTGACTGTGGGTAGCAACCGAGTTTATTTTGCTCATCCTGGAACATTTAAGAAATCGCATTGTTTCTTGAGGTCAAGCAAAACCCATGCTGGGCTAGTATGGTTGACGACACAACCAATATTATGGCATTGCACTGTCCATTCCACTTGTCACAGCCTGGCCCAGAGCGATTCAACTCTGTGCCAAGTTAAAACCAAGCAACGAAACTGGCTGCTTCATGCAACTTTGAATGCTCTGAAATGTTTCAATGAACCAGAACCATCGTCGGTCCAGACAGAACCATTACCAGAAACTCTTTGTAGGGGGCTTTACTTTTGTGCAGAGGGACTTGACATTCTAAAAATTGACAAAAATTCCAGTGATTTATAGTGTTTTTGTATTTCAAGTAGGGGTTCTTGGAGCTTTGTTTCAGGGACTAAGCCTACCAAAGTCCCCCATGCCGAAGGGACTGGGTCCAAAGCAGCTAAATGATGGGGGCATGCTTGAGATTGCTCATTAGATTTATAATTGAAATGGATACAAACAAGGAATAGATGGAGAGTGACAGCGAACATTGGAGACACTAGAATCTACAGATGATGAATAAAACCGATGCTTTTACTGATGAGCAAGAGCTGTTCAATAAAGTTGAAATTGAAAAATTTGTGTTGTAATTTTTGTAAATAGTACTAATTACGCATTGTGACTGCCAACACTGTAATAAACAATACATTTAAGAAGTATTTTGAACGTTTTGCTAAAAAAATGCGGCCTCATAAATTTTCTTGGAGTTTCCTTAAATACCAAACCTTAAAAAACCTGGTCTTCTGGGGTAAGGATGAATTGAGGTGGTTGGAATAAAATAGTCGTCTAAATGGTGTGGAATCTGTTTGTTGTTATAAGAGTGCATAAATTTGCCTACTGATATTGATAAGGTATAAAGTTTCAGAAAGCATCATGTTTAGGTGCTGGAAAGATTCCTCCAGAGATGTCTTTTTAGTTGGTCTTATTAGGTTCATAGCTTTATTTTGAAGATTAATGGGAGGCTGAATTGTTGTGTTTGAAGCACTCCCCCAATTGAGGATTGGGTCAGGTAGGGTTGAATTAATAAGTTATAGACAACTTTCAATACAGATTCTGTTGTGTAATGTTTAAGTTTAGATAAAACTCCACAAGCTCGTGATAATTGAGTTTTACCTTTTTTACATGAGATTTCTAGCTTGCCTTATTGTTAAGACAAACCTAGGTGCTTCAGGTAATCTTTGGGGGAATTACTATGAAAAAGTAGGATTGTGTTTTTGAGAATTTAATGTTAGTCTTATTGTAGTTAAGGGAAAGTTTGTTGGTTTTAAGCAAGTGGTTAAGTTTGCATAGTTCAAGGTTGAGAGTTGTCTGAAGGATATTAAAATAGGAGTTTGGCATATGAATAGTAAGGGCTTGTGACTCTGACTCGACAAAGATGGCTGTGATAAGAGTTGACATGTTGGAATTGATGTTATGTGATGTAGTAGGTTACAGTAATAGAAAGTTTATTTGCATTGATAATTGTTCAGATCTGCTCTCATTTTGGAGCTATCCTCAACAATGTTGGCAGTTTGCCCTGATAATTGGAATAAATATAAGTGTAACACCATTCTGATTGGTAACCCTTTATGTCAACCCCTAAATAAGCTGCCATACAAGTATTCACAATCTGAATGCATACAAAAGGTTGCAGCTGATGCTAGCACCACCATCCACTCTGCTTTCTAACACAATGGAGTTTGCAGTTCTAAAATATGTTGGCCTTAGTGCCCTCTCTGACGACATGTGTCATAGCAGCAGTATTCAAATTCACAGCTTTTCCTGTCTCAGTAACCAGCACATCACGCTATGCCACCATTGCAAAATACGACTGCAGGAGACCACTATTGTTATGTACGTGTAACTGTTGCATCACAAAGCCAGATATTGAGCCATCCTAACTCAGCGAGGAAATTCATATATACAGTCCGTCTTGTGATTTACATGCAATTCTTTGCACATTGTTTGATTTTACTTGACTTGCAGCTGATTAATTTCCTGCGAGCATGTATGGTTTCCCAAGAAGGTCAGTCCTTCCCGATTTCCATACATTTCCAGCCCTGTGTATATCTAAACAATAAAGAACTTCAATGTCATACTTAAAAATAATCTACAGAATTTTAATAGTGAATACCATCACATTTCTAAATTCTTTCTTTGGCAGTTCATTATCAAAAACAACAAACCTGCTTGTTCGCACTTCTATAACTACTATTGCTTGTTTATACCACATACATAGGTGTTATTCTTAGTGCACATCCCGTTCATGGTGCATCGTGCATTCAATGCCACACCAACCAAGAGGTTGCAACGTTACTCAGTTTGACTAATGATATGATCATGCACATTACACATTGTTAATTTCAGGGTTGTAGTGTAATTAAGAAGGTGTGGGAACACATCCAAAAAATAGCCATTTAAAAATTGCTTCCAACTCACTTTAAAGCAAAACGTGAAAAAGCTATGGGACACCGTTCCCTCGTGTTCCCGTCCCACTACACCCCTAATTTTTTTATAGTCTTGGCTTAACTTATTTTTTAGGCAGTGGCTATAGATACACCTGTGGATCTTGAAATTTGAAAAGTTATAAATACGCCACCTGTGACGTAACAGTTAGAGAATGCAGTAGGCTTGGTAGAAACGAACTAAACGTAAAAGATAAACCCCAAACCTAACCCTAACCTAATGCTAACCTAACCCTAAGGTAAGCTAAGCTAACCCTAACCTAACGCTATCCTAACGTAACACTAACCCCTAAACGTAACACCTAAGCCTGAAAAAAAGAAAAGAAAAAAAACAAAACGACTGAAAAAAAGGAAAGAAAAAAAACAAAACGAAAGTCCGTGAGGTGAGAATCGAACCTAAAACCATTAGCATAGTAACCGTAGCGCCTAACCACAACACCACGAGACCTACACCATTTGAATGACAAACTGACCCTTTTATCAGGACAGGGGTATCTGTAGTCACTTCATATTTTTCAACCTTATACTTTTTACATTTACAGTTTGCTGTAATTATTTCCAATTAACATTGAATGTAAAAAGTAATATCCATTTAAAATCTAATCTTTTCCATTGTTCTTTGAAAAGGCCTTGTTTTTATGAATAAAGTGTGTTGGGACAATCAATAATATACTTAATCCAAATATGTCACCACCAAAGAATTTTAAGTGCACCACTATAGCAGAATAATAACGCTTTTCCGTTGCATCATTTTCTTGGTTTTATTTTTGATAATGATATATTTTTTTATGAAATATATTGTTTTATGCTGTGGCATTCTGCTAGTATTAACCTAAAGTCATGACTATAGCTTTGCTGACACTGCTTTCTTTATTGGCTTGGAAACATTGTCAGTTATTGCATAGTTTATTTCTTGTTTTTCTAAAGTTGTGCGTTGATTTCTTGAATAAACTAAACTGAAGGAAAGCATCAATCTTTATCAATTTGCCACATAGGCATGACAGCATGTGAGCAAAGCTAATAGCAGCACTAAGTGTAATATTATGATAAGCAGCATGGCCAAAGCCTTGATGACGCAGTGTGTGATATCAAAAAGTGTGTCTAAATTTTTTGAAGTTGGAAGTTTGGCTCTACTGAAATCTTAAATAATGTCAGATTTACCAAGAATAAGCCTAAATAAGATGCAACATTAGCAAATTGGGGTTAACTTATATTAATTTGAATTGGAGCTGCAAGCCAAAATGAATCTTAAAACATGGCCAGACGAATTATGATTACTTTTTTCATACTTGGAGTGGGAAATTTTATTGTTAAATATAGCTTCTCAGGCTGCATCCAATGAAAGCTATTTATGCTTCAGTTTGAGTAAGTTCAAATTTTTACAAACCTACCTGTGACAATTAGATTGACTTGTTTTCATCAACTAACACTCTACTTTCCTTGTCTCATGGTAACTTTTTCATTAACTATGTGTTAAAAGTAATTTTGATATGACTATGTTTGGCAGGTGATTTGTGTGCATTATAGGTTCATGAAGGATGAATGAGTGGAAAGACATTTGCCTGATTTTGGAAAGCTTACTTGACTGGCTTAAGATTAAAAAAAGTCAGATCACTACTATGAAATTACAATGTGTTGCTGATGCTGCACTACTGGAACAACAGAAAAATCAACATCAAATGCATTTAATGGAATTAGATGCAAAGAAATCAGTTATACTAAGTAGCATTGCCACGGCCAAGTCTACAGCAGCTTCCCAAGCAGGCTGTTATGTGACTCGAGATGCTTCTAGTCATATTCTTAGTGATCCAACTAATAACCAAGTTGTTTTGAAGAACATGCAAAAACTTGCTTCCAATTTAGAGGAAGAGTGGGATTCTGTACAACGGAGAAGTTCTCAACTTGAACATCAAATCAATCAACTGCTACCATCTGTTTATGAGTTACAAGATCAAGTGGAGTCATGTCGTGAGATGTTAAAAAACTTGGAAATCACCAGAGATACTTGGCAAAACGTGGGTGATCTTCCAACGGAAATTTTGCAAGATCACATCATTGAAATGAAACACTTTCAAACAACTGCTCTTCAACCTATGTCTAACCGTCTTGCAAAATTGGATTTACATGTTAAAAACCTAAAAGGCCTTAATATGGGTGTACCATCACATGCTTTAAATAAAGTTGATGAAATCCTTATGAGATGGAAGCTTTTGCAAGTTTGTTGTAGTGAGCGTATCAGGCAGCTTCTTGATGCCGCTCGAGATTTTGGCCCAAATTCACAGCATTTTTTGACATCATCTGTTGATGAACCTTGGGAGCGTTTTGTTTCTGAAAACCAAGTTCCTTTTTATGTTAACCATTTCAAAAAAATGAGTACTTGGGATCATCCTAAAATGACAGAGTTAATGGAATCATTGTATGATTTGAATAACATAAAACTTGCTGCATACAGAACTGCCATGAAAATCCGAAGGTTACAAAAAGCTCTTTGTTTAGATTTATTACCCTTGGAAACTGCTACTGAAGTCTTTAAGCAGCATAAAGTTTGTTCTGCTGATAAGTCCTTTGTTGTAAATAACACAATTGGAGTGCTAGATGTGATTAGCTGCCTTACAACCATGTATGATTGTTTGGAAAGACACCATAACAGCATTGTGAATGTTCCACTTTGTGTAGACATGTGTCTTAACTGGATTTTAAATGTTTATGATATAAAACGGAAAGGTACCATCAAATCACTTGCTTTTAAACTTGGGATTGTATCCCTTTGTGATGCAGATTTGGAAAGCAAGTGTCGTTACATCTTTTCTCAAGTAGCTGCTTCTACTGGTTTACTTGATGAGAAAGGTCTAAGTGATATGATTGGATCTTTTTTGAAAATAGCTTGGCAACTGGGAGAATCTAAAGCTTTTGGTGGATGTGATGCCACAGCTAGCATGCTCAGCTGCCATCAATTTGTGGGGAACAAACCAGAACTTGACATAATTCACTTCATTAATTGGATGAAAATTCGACCGCAGTCTCTTGTCTGGCTGTGTGTGTTTCATCGCCTTGCTGCATCTGAAAATATTAGTCATCCTGTTCGTTGTGCTATTTGTCGAGAGTTTCCCATTGTTGGCATTCGTTTCAGAAGCTTGCGGCATTTCAATTATGACATATGTCAAAGTTGTTTTTTCTCAGGTGCTGTTGTTCATCGCAATCTGCTGCATTACCCCATGGCAGAACACTGTGTACCAGCCACTTCAGTGGAGAAAATAAAAGATTTTGCCAAGGTCATAAAAAACAAGTTTAAAGGAAAAACTTCCAAAAAGTATATTGGTTATCTTCCTGTTCATGCAGAAGTTGAAGAAAATGTAAAACTCTTAAATGAATCAGAGGTCAGTGCTGAACTACCAGCAACAAATGATTATGGTAAGACTGAAATGACCCAACCGAGTGCAAACCACTGTTTCAGTGATTTTGGCACTGTAGATGCTCATACTCAAATCCAAGAATATGCTAGCCGCTTGGCATTTTTTGAGAATGATATTGCTATGAATTCTTTGGATGATAAAACTGCAGATGAGCACCATTTAATACTGCAATATTGCAAAGCAGAAGGACTAAATCCTAAAATAGCTGTGTCCACAGGTTTACCACATCAACAAACTGTTCTGTTTAGCCATAAAAATGATGAAGTTCCTTTCAGTGGTGGTTACATATCATCTAGTGGATATGCATCTCCTCCACCTCTGCCTAGAAGTGTAGAACATGGCACTTTGCACACTGTTGACTATCCACTAAACCAAGAGTGTGACGTTTCAGGTGAGCATTCAAATCATGTATTAAAAGCATGTGTGCCCACAAGTCTGCAGGCACATGCGTCAGGTAGGTATGAAACTGAAGTGCAGCTTTTGGAAGATCACAATAAAATTATCAGAGACCAGCTGAATGAGCTCAGAGTGCTGATTCAAGAAGATGATGTTACTCCACCCACTCCAATGGGGCATGCACAACACACACCTTTGTTTTTTACAGCATCTACCTACATAAATGAACTGCTGAAAACGGCTGAAAGTTTTCCCCAAGCATTAGAAACTTGAGTGCAAGTGGCATTGTGATGCTATATAGTATGTAAATTTCAATTCATCCCTTTTATCTCATATTTGAAAGACTGAAGTTTTTGTCTGTGCTGCTATGGTTATTGTAATACATACTAATTTGCTTTGATAGCATTGCATAGTGATGTTACACAACACCTACTCTGAATGACTGGATGTAGAGTCAAAGTTCCAGAGTTTGTTGATTTTACTTGGTGGTGTATACAGCTTTTAGATCATTGGCCGCATTGATTTTCATTGTCACAACAAGATGTGCAGGTAAGTATTAGACAGGTGGAGAATGTTTTTCCACACAAATGTTCTTTATTATGTAGAAATTTATTAACAAGAATAGAGATACATTCATTAACCAACACAATTGGTAATTGGCATACATTGCATGTACAAACATGAAAATCTCATTGACTTTCACTACTAGAGGAAAAAATATCTTTTTTTGATAAACATTTTTGTTGGTGCATCCTCCCCCAGAATGACCCTCCCAAGAAGAGCCTGGGTCCGGCTTAACCGCTTTCTCACCACTGTTGGACGTTTCCGCTCCTGCCTGTACAAATGGGGTATGGCCTCATTGTGTGGCGCAGAAACCGTCGACGGCCTGTGAGTGTGGCGCAGAACCGTCGACCGTGTCCTCCATTGTCCGATCCATGGACTGCATGGCCTGACGGTTCTGGACGATGAGACAACTGAATGGCTGCTCAACACCTGCCCCAAGATCTAGTGCGGCCAAGCAGTGGTTTAAACAACTAGCTCAAAAGAAGAAGTTGGTGCATCAAAGTCTAGCATCCCCGTGCTATAATTTTCAGAACACATATATGTTGGGTTCTGACAAAGTCTGTAAAACCTGAAAAAAATTTGGTCATTTTCCAGCCTGGAGAAATTTTTTTGGTCTATTAACATGAAAAAAGAAAATAGTTTTCCAGACATAATCTATTGACATACATTTTCATAATAGTTTATTCAAGATTGATAATTTCACCTCCATTGTGTTAACTATTATAGTACCTGTATTTTACCTTCATATGTCATTCCAAAAAGTTTATGACTCGAAAAACTCTGGAAATTTATATATTCAAAATTGCATAGGAACCCTGAGTATGAGATGTTCGTTTGTCAGATTCTGTGGGACGTTCAGCAAGTTCAATTAACAGGGTTCCCATGCGGTATTGAAAAGTATTGAATTATGAAATCGGTTTTCAAGACCTTGAAAAAGTATTGAATTTGGCCAAAATGTACAGAGTATTGAAAAAGTATGGAAATTCTAAATTCAGCCGTTTGTTTATCCAAATTTTATTCGTTACCGCTATGACAGTTCTGCAGAAGTTTGTGTTCCATCAATAAAATTTTTGAAAAATGAAGCTAAAAGATGGTATTAAAGTCTGTTAATTTGGTATTGAAAAGGTATGGAAAATAGTTGTTGAAAATGTGTGGGAACCCTGGATTAAACAGTTGGAAGGACTGATAGACCATACACTGTTGCCCATCAGTACTACAGACTAAATTTTAACTATTCTGCAAATTTTTGAGAATTTTGGGAGTAGTGGAGATCTACACATGTTTTGTCAGCCTCAGAAAGCATTCAACTGGGTTCCTTGTGAAGAGCTTTGGGGAAGGAGTAGGTGTTCCACCTGTTACTAGCTGTCATGTCACTGTGTTTCTGCACAGAAGTTTGTGTCGGCGGAGTTAGTTCACAACTGTACCATGTGGGTGTTGGACTCTGACAAGAGAGTATGCTTCAACCACCCCACTTCATAATCTATATGAATTTTGTAGACATTCACAGCCGAGTTGACAAGGGTGCCACTGTTTGACGCTGCAAGATCAAGCACTTGCTCTTTTTCGATGATTTGGTACTGCTTGCATCCTTTGCACAGGGTCTTCAACATGCACTTGAGCATTTTTCTGCTGTATTCAACTGAGAAGGAATGAAAATTAGTACTAAATAAACCAAGGTAGTATGTCTCCCCAAAAACCCAAGCCAGTGTGCGCTGTAAGTAAGCAGCAATTAACTGCAACAGATGGAAAAGTTCAAATACCTTGGTGGTATTCATAAGTGACAGAAGGTGAAACAAAGAGGGATTATCTATTTTCCAGGGGATTAACTACGTATCATGTTTCAGCCATAACTAGTCAATCACTAATGCTAGGTGGTCAATCAAGGGCTGCAAAGATGAAGATTTTTACCTAGTTTATTTAAAAGAAAAAACAGAAAATTGCCACTTGAACTTTTTTCTCAGGCCCTGATGATGTCATCCAAAAATCCATTGACCTCCCCCATTCGTGATGTTACATCAAAAAAAGTTAAAACCCACAAACAATTTTTAAAAAGTCAAAGCTAGGAGACTTCCTGCTTTAGAATGTTCAAACAGTTTTCTAGCTCTACCAATTGGCAAGTTATGACTGGAAAAATTCTAACTGACAAATCAACTTCTGCAGCCTAAAAGTGTTAACCCTGCTATTATTGTTCTACAACAAATCATAAAAACAACCACTAAGTTTTGGTGGTTAGCAGCAGGATGTATATAATTTCCAGTCGAACAGTTTGGTGAGGACAGTGGTTGCCAACTTCTCAACCAAAAATATTTTTAATGAAACAGGTTTGAGCATGAATGCAAGGTAAAACACACCACAATTTTCAAGTTTTGCAGAGTTTTCTTAATCAATGCAGAAATTATGCTTGTTATAGTATAAGCTTCATCTAAATAACTGTAAATTTGATGTTTGAACAAACACACTTCCGGTTAGGCATGTATTAGAGCCTATTTGTGGTTCTGGCCAGATATGAGTTAATTCTGCCGGACTCCAAATGGCCTCTTATTTTATATACCTCTTAAAGTTGTTTCCTGTTGGTAGATCGTTAGCAGTAATGCAACTTAATGGTTAACAAGATACTTTTATTGTAAAATAACATGATTATTTTCAAGCAGGCATGGGCGAACTATGCCCTGGCAAAGTTTTCAAGCCAGATGGCTGAACTTTTTCAAATATTATTAAAAGCCAATCCATGTTTCATATTCTTGTCAATGTCCATGTTTTGCCAGTCCAAGGTACATTCTATTACTCCACTCCACATTTTCACTTTGATCTTCAAAACATTTAATGTGCTGTTTGGTTATCAATGATGTATTTTGTGGGACATAACCTGACTAAAACAATTATTGCAAAACCACAATAATCAGTGACAACTTGCTTAGTCTAGGCCAGCTATGTCCAACCCGTGGGCTGTGCAGCCCAGTCAAAGGTTTTGTGCGGCCCAGTTTAGGTTGTCGCTGTAGTAAAAGTATCCTACATACTGACAACCTGTCCTTATTTTCATGATCTTGAATTTGAAATTTTTTATGCAGGTGGTCCTCAGTACCACTTCATCATGTCAGTTACCAGTTAGGATTCAAACACTTTCAGAGCATTAGCTTAAGCTAAATTTAGATTGCTAAGATCAAAGTAAGCCATTCAGTGTGCGGCCCTCATGAATATGTCATTCTATGTGCATCCCCGGTTAAGATACAGTAGTGACAATTTTTGGCTCAGTAAGCCATTTGGGTTGGACATACCGTATTTATTTGAATATAACACGCACTTGTATATAACGCACACCCTTAATTTTTGAATGAAAAAACTGTTGAAGACATGTGGCTGTAACAAAACATTTATTGATAACATACAGTACACTGGTAAAGCAAACTGCCAGTATAAGCACAATTCCCAAATGAAAT